>Ga0256913_10000724_pt1 | contig 17117 bp, 10 predicted proteins | sample Axial_MatmetaG_FD_185970 | JGI IMG/M metagenome (GOLD analysis project Ga0256913, IMG submission 185970) | Deep-sea worm associated microbial mat communities from Axial Seamount, Juan de Fuca Ridge, Pacific Ocean - Axial_Mat | ecosystem: Environmental > Aquatic > Marine > Oceanic > Microbial... | reverse complement strand
TGCCAGGAATGCTGGGTTAGAGTACCAAAAAGCCCACAGACATATTGAAATATTTCGAGGATGCTTTTTGGGGCTGGAACACCGCAGGGTCGGTGCTTTCAGGCCTTGCCGCAGATCGCCTGTGAGAAATGCGGGGTACCACCAATCCTCAGGAAACAGGAAGGGCAGCGTCCAGCCTGCATACTGTTGCAATGCCCTGTACTATAGTTGGTAATGTCCAGCTCGGCTTCTGTTATAAATGCGGGATCATCCCAAACCATCTTGTAGTTCATTAAAACAACCTCTTCTGCCCGGGGTGGACTTTTTTCTTTTTAGTTGTGGTCTTTTTGCGGGTCGTCTTTTTCTTGTCGTGTAATCCGGCGGCGACTTCCTCGGCATACAGGTCGTGGTTGAGCTGCAGCAGGCGTTTCAATATTTCCTTTCTGGCTGCAGGCGAAATGGTGTAACGGGTGCAATCGTTTTCCGGCAGGTAGTCCATGTCGTAAAAATCGTGCGCCAGGTCGATGTCGGTCCAGCCGTAGGCGGCAAGGACGGCGTTGTCCATTTCTTTGTGGATTTCTCGCAGGTGCTGGATATCTTTATAGGCCTGATCTGCTGTTGATTGGTCCTGTTTGCTGGTTTTCTCCACCATGGACGGGGTAAGGTTTTTGCTATGGAACAGGTTATAGGTCTTGGTCAGGCCGAGCTTGAGGCGGTGCATGAGTCCTCGGCGGAACTCGTGGTACTGTTCGCCGATATTGGCCAGATTGGCTTCTGTTTCCTGATTGATGTTTTGGGGGAAGGTCTGGAAACAGTTTGATGGAGAATATCGGAGATCCAGTTTCAGGGCAGAGCTGTACTTTCTGGCCCATTCGTTGTGGATGGTGGACTGGACGATGGTGTAGTCGAAAAAACTGTCGGTGGCGTAGACAAAGAGGGCATCGGTGAATACTCGATCCGTGGGGCTGGCGGAGAAGTTGAGGTATTTGGTTGTACGGGCAACGATAAAACAATGGTCGAGACCTTCAAGTTTACTGTACATTTCAAGGCGTGGCCTTGCATGTAACCACCATGTTTCTTGCGCACCAAGATCTTTTTGTGCAAAACGGGCTGGTTTCACTAACTCCTCAGTCCTTTCGAAAGGTTTTTTATATTTCCGAGCTTCCTCCTCACTCCAACCAAAAAAATTAATGATATGTCGTTTTGGTTGCTGATGAAAACTATCATTTACATCTCTCCCGTTTATAAGTGGAAAAATGACTTTTTTATTTTTGGGATCAGCCTGTAACATTTGTTCTGTTTCACGATCATCTAACAAGAACCCTTCACCAAGAAAATGAGTGCCTGTGAACAATGATTTGCTATTTGACTGAAGTTTAAATGGCTGTCCAAGGTCGACAGTATCTTCAAAATACGAACTAATATAGTCAACTGACTTGTTATCAAGGGAACGATGTTTTTTCCATTTTCCTCTGTGTAAACTAAGCAATGAAACATACAAGTTCGCTACTCCTGGCCATCTGACAGATTTTTGGACAAAAGTTAGCTCTCCTCCATCTTTAAGTATTACATCCAAGCCACCTTTTCGAATGCTCCCTTCAGATATTGAATTTGTAGTGATTAGGGCTAAAAAACCAGCAGATTTCTCAATATTAAAGATTCTCCTTAAAAAATAAGTAACTAGATCATTAATAGCAGCAGGTTTATAAACATGCTTTACATATTCTAGAAAATGAGGTCCAAATGTGCTACGCAATTTTTTATCACCCAGATACGGCGGATTCCCCAAAATACAATCAAACCCGCCCTGCTCAAAAATTTCCGGGAACTCCAGAAACCAGTGAAAAAACCGTTTTTCCTGGCTCACGGCCAAGGCCTTGGCACTGTCCCGCCCCTGGAGAGGTTTTCTGCCGCTCAGATAGTCCAAATACTCGCGGTGGGTAATACACAAGCCCTCATTTTCTTCGGTCTTGGGAATAAAAAATTGAGCGACCTGGATATCGGCCAGGGTTTTTAACTGCCACCAGTCCCGGCCGGAAACCAGATCCTTGTAAGCAGATTTGACCAGTTCCACATCATCCGGGGTTGATTGATCAAGCTGGTTCAGCTCCCGGCACTGTCCGGCAAGCTCGGCAATGGCTTTATCCTGAAAATCATCTACTGTTATTTGTCCGGAAGCATCCTCTTTTCGTTCCCGTTTATTGCGGTTGCGCAGGGTTTTAACTACCTCTTTGTCGTCCCCGTCCAGGGTCTTGAAGGCCTCATCGGCAATACCGTTTTCCAGTTCTTCCTTATGGGCCAGACCAACAATGGCATCACCACATTTTATGTGATGATCAAGAAAGGAGAGTGGTTTGCCTGGATCATGAGCCTCCAGCCAGAGAGCCACCTTGCACAGCTCCACGGCCAGGGGATTTTTATCCACCCCGTAGATGCAGTGGGCAATGGCATCCCGTACTCCCTGACGAAAGGGTTCCGGTGAGGGCTGTTCCTCTCCACTGCGAAGTTTTGCCACTTCACCACCAATTCGGCGGGCAGCATTGAGCAGAATATGGCCGGAACCGCAGGCCACATCACAGACCTTGATGGAGAGCAGGGCCGCTATGGGATCAGGCTGTTTCAACCTGTCGGCAATGATATAATCCAGGGAATGCTTGATCAGGGGCTGGACCAGTTCGTCCGGGGTGTAATGGGAACCGGAAGAGGAGCGTTCATCACCTGCCTTAAAGCCAAAACTGTATTTTCCCTGTTCAAGATGCAGCACCGGATCTTTTTCCAGAAGCCCCTCATAGACCGAGCCGAACTCCTCCACATTAAGGGAGCCGTAGTTGACCCGCATCTTTTGACGGGTGACCGGATTTTCAAAGATATTGAGGTTCCGCAGACAGGTGAGCAGGGTTTTATTATCCAGACTGCATCTGTTGAGTTCGCCGATGGCGTTATAGCCGAACAGATCACCGGCCAGGGGCTTGAGACCAAGTTTTGACCCTTTTCCGCCCCGGTCAAAGAGGGCAAAGCAATTTTTCAGGTTGATCCACAGGTCACTGAAACGGGGGTCGGCCAAGTACGGTTTTTCAGACAGGCGGCGCAGGCTGGCCACGGAATAATAGTCGTAGTAAATTTTCCGTTTTTTCTTGTCACAGCCCTTGGCATAGACAAGATCCCGCTCCTCAATGACCATGAGAAAGAGGAGGCGATAGATCAACTTCAGGAGATACTTATATAATGCATCAGCAGTGAGGGTGTTGTCCGCTATCTGTTCACGGAGCTGTTCGTTATCAGGGTGGGCCAGGAAACCATCACCAAGCAGACGGATGGAGTTTTCCACCGCCTGACTGAGACCGTCTCTGATTCGGGAGCCGGAATCCAAGGAATCCTGATGGTACTGCTCAATAAGGCTCTCAGCCCCGAGTTCCATCTTCTGCGGCATGCGGCTGGCATGGAGCAGCCGGTACATGATGGCAAAGTCGGCATAATGGTCGTCATCCATCATGGAGGCCAGGTCAAACTCAATAAAAGAGAGCTTGATAAGACGACTGGAATCCCGTAACAGCCTGAGATAGGTACCATTGGCAACAATGGCATACAGGTGCTCGGTCAGATTCAGATACTCCTGGACCAGTCCGTGGGGCGACATGCGCGGGCCGCCGCTTGTCCGTTTCCTGTCCAGGCTGTCACGAAAGCCCATTATATGAACAGGAAAGTTATCAAGGTTCTGTACCCGGTGGCTGATGGCATAGCTCTTGTTGTTGACGACTTCTGATTTGGCAATACCGGCGTCAAAGCCAAGCATCTCAAGCAGGGGAACAATCCAGAATTTTCGCGTTTCCGAGGTGCCGTACTCTTTTTCTTCCAGCCGTTCGATGCGTCGGTTATAGACTCTCCACATATCCTGGGCATCGGCCCAGGCCCTGGCAATTTCGTCTTTCACCTTAGCACTGCCGGACAATCCAAAATCTTTTGCTGTCTGTCCGGACAGCTCTTCCTGACGGATTTTATCAAGAATATCAGCTGAGAGGATAGAACCTTCTATGCGGATAGTGGAGTATTTCATAATTCTGCAATTTTCCTGTCACGTATTAGACCTTTGAGTGATAACAAGCATATTGTTTTTTCAGGAAACGTTCTTATATTTGACACTATACTTGACTCTGTGGTTAGATTTTAGTACATGCAACGGTCATTAAACGAAAAATAATTTGTTCTGCATACATTATCAGGAGGTACGCTATGGCATTACCCATTGCAGCAACTCCTGTTCTAACCGGGCAAGATGCCAAGGCTTTTTCTGCAACCATTGAAAAAGATCTCAAAAAGCCTTCAAGGTTAGTCCCCACGCCTAAATTAGAACAGGCCCGGAAGCTCATCAAGCAACATGCTTCGAAAAGAAAGGAATCGCCTGCAGGTCGATGATTGGATATTAAACCAGATTGACCCGGAGCAGCATGAGGAGATTCTTTCCTTGTTTGACTGCGGCGATCCCGATTTAAACGAATACTTTCAAAAAGATGCACTACCAAATAAGGAGGCCTTAGTCGGGCAGCCTTATTATCTTTGTGAGGCCACTGCGGAAACAATCCCGGTGGCCTTGATTGATTTATGCAACGATTCTGTTCGTCGAGAATCGAGCAAACGGCAACCAGGCTACTCTAAAATCGCCGAGGTGGAAGAAGCAAAACAGTATCCTTTTCTTCCTGCGGTCAAAATCACCCGTTTTGGGGTCAGCAAACATTTTCAGGGGATGAATGTCGGATCTCACACACTGAACATGATCAAAAAACTGTTTATTACAGAAAACCGAACAGGTTGCCGTTTCCTCACCATTGATGCGTATAATGAGGAAAATGTTTTACGATTCTATCAAAAAAACGAATTCCAATTTTTTTATGACAAGGATAAAGATAAAAAAACCCGTTCCATGTTTTATGACTTGAAACGCCTTATTCTTGACTGAGTACAAAAACAATTCAGGGCAGTACCATGGGGCTTTACTCTTTCTCCGGAAGCAAAATATACACCCCCATGAGATCCATGGGCAGTACCGGTTCCACCACTTTATACCTGCCGCCGCCGAGCAGTTTGCGAAATCGTTCATGGGCTTCAAGCAGGATCTCCGCCCTTTTCAGGGCTGCCTGATCAAGAATACCTGATCCATGCAGCTCTTCTATTTCCTCAAGTTCATTTTCCAAAAACCCTTGCCTGGCCTGGGGTGAAAGATCAGAACTTGGGACGGCATGATGGAGAAGATGCCGGGTCTGATCCGGGCTGAGCCAGTTACTTTCTTCTGCGCTGCCTGAAAATCCCCAGATCAACATCTCTTCGGCCACCAGTTGATTGCCGCCTTTTCTGGCCTCTATCACATTGCGTACCCTAAAAAGTAACAACGTTGTCTTGCTTGTGACGTCCGCACAACGGATAACGGCAGAGCGCGCCGGGCCATATGTATGTTTTTTGCTGAGCGAGTTGGCCATAAGGAATTGACAGAGCTGTTCCACAAAGGGGTGATTTCTGCCAAAATAGCGGTAACCCTCAGGTGTTGGTGAAACAAAACTGACCTTAATCGGATTTTCATCGAGTAAAACCGCTCGCAGAACCCCGGGCATGTTATCGGTAAAGAGAGTATAGCCATACGTTCTATCCCTGGTTATCTGCACTCCAAGCATGTTCAGCAGGGCCTCCGTGACAAATTTCTCCACAGCTTCCGGAGTGCCGATGGCCTCATCTGATTCCTTAAGGTCCTGTTCAATCTCTTCCGCCTTAATGGCGTTTTGCGCAAAAATGGTACGGGAGGCCTTTTCACGCTGGGCAGCCTCTGCAATGGCGCGGGAGGCGGCAAGCTCTTTTTCTTTAACCGTATCCAGCTCATCAAACAGACCCAACTGCTTAGGTTGCGGGCCTGTCACCAAAGGACTTTCCAAGACGGCCTGGAGAACGGAATCCATGAGTGACTGTGAATCTTCGGGAAAGGGGATGGAAATACCGGTTGATTTCCTGATCTCCCTGACCTTGCGCAGCAGTACCTTGAGGACAACACCGTCAATGGGATTGTTGTTGCCATAGAGGAGAAAGGTTTTTACCGTGGCCGCGGTCTGACCGAACCGATCTACCCTGCCCTCCCGCTGTTCAAGACGATTGGGGTTCCAGGGCAGGTCATAATGCAGCACTGCGGTAAAGAAATCCTGGAGGTTAATTCCCTCACTGAGACAATCGGTTGCAACGAGAACCCGCTGGTTTGCTTCTCCCATCTTATCAATGCGCTCTTTACGAATTTCGTCCGGATCTTCACTGGTGATTATTTGAATATCAGGCCCCTTTCTTTTCTGCAGCTCCTGCTGGAGGATGGTGCCAAGATACCTTGCAGTGGCTATAAACCGGCAGAAAATGACGGGATTGTAGCCTTCTTTCAGCCACTGTTTGACTATTTTTACAGTTTGCCCAGCTTTATAATCAAATTCTATGGTCTGGAGATTCGTCAGTTGTCCTGACAGTTGCGCGAGTTTTTTGTTCTCAGTGGATGTCCATTCTGTCCGCTCCAGAATTGCTGAAGGGGTAAAGTCTTTTGCCGAACTGAAATCTTCATCCATCAGGGGGTTGCTTTCATCCGGCTCAGCACCTGCTTGATCCGGCATATTCTTTTTCATCCTGTTCTTCAACATCTCAAGTCCTGCTGCAGGACTTGACATCACTCCGCGCAGCAAGGCCAGGGCCGACCAATACCTGAGCCGCTGGATACCGGCGTGTCCCTGTTTCTTCCTGGTCAGGCCAAAGGCGAATTCAAGAATATCCTGATAGAAATCTCCGTATGCCCTTGAAAGATCATACTGAAATTCACCGGCATCCCGTTTGGGGAAAGGGGTGTCTTCGTTCATCCATTTCTCTACATCCGCCCTGCGGCGCTGAACATAGTATTTAGCCAAGTTTCGTCGGTCTTTCTGATCGGCCATGGTCAGATCAAGGGACTGGAATTCCGGCTTTATAAGTCCCAACATCGACTGGAACTGCTCTGTTTTGCCACTATGTGGGGTGGCTGTAAGGTAGAGCATGTGTTGATCAGGCTTAGCGGCAATGTCGCTGATCAGCTTATGGCGCTGTTGGTGGCCCGCTCCCATGGCCTGGGCATTGGTGCAGGTGTGGGCCTCGTCAACAATGATGAACTCCGGACATTCCTGGATAAAGACTTGGCGGCGAATATCCGATTTGATGTAATCAATGGAAATAATCTGATAGGGATAATATTCATAGACACTGGTATCTCCATGGATTTCCCGATCAAGCCTGGCCTGGGTATTTGAACGTATAATTACCGCTTCTATTCCGAATTTATCCTGCAACTCCGCCTGCCACTGTTCGCAGAGATGGGGGAGCACGACAATGGCAAAGCGTTTTATTTCCCGTCGTTCAAGCAGTTCTTTCAACACCAGCAGGGCTTCAACGGTCTTGCCCACCCCGACATCGTCGGCAATAAGAAGACGAACAGGTCCTGGCTGGCGCAGGGCCATGATTAGCGGGACCATCTGGTATGATCGAGGCCTGAAAGAGAGCTTGGCAAGGGATCGAAAGGGACCGGCTCCACTTCTAAACGAGAGACGGCAGGCATTGTACAGGAGGCGGGCAGAAGAAATATCGCCTATGTCATCACCGGTGGGCAGAGGAAAGGAGGTGGATTCTATTGTATCATCTTCAAAAGCCAGGGGGAGATAGATGCCGGTAATTTCCTCTTCGGATCCGCCGAGCGGTTTCAGCAGAACGAGATCATCCTCCGGTGAGGGCAGGACAACCCAGTCCCGGCTGCGGGCATGCACAAGGGAACCAGCTTTAAAATCCATTTTTTATTTAACCTTGTAAAATATATCGGGTCGCCTGCCTGTTATTTCGGCAAGATTGTCCTGATAGTAGTACACGAATACCTGATCACCATGATTTAGAATGGCCTTGCGTTGTTTCTTGTCCTTTGCCTTGATCTCCGGCTTATCATGGGGCGTACCGTCACAGAAGACCCAGACATCCGGCTCATAGAAAAAATCAGGCTGACAGTAAATCCCGTCGACCTGCTTCTGGGCAGCATCGGGTAATTTCAGGCCGTTCTCATGGAGAAAAGTAAGAAATTTCAGTTCGGTCGAAGACGTTGGATCTATCTGCTTCAGGAGTGACTGATACTGTGATTCATAATCCGGATATGCGGCATTGGTTATGACCTCCAGATTACAGAGTACCAGTTTTTCCAGGGCATCGCGAATAAGATGACGGTTGATTATGTCATGATGTCGCTGATTATAATAGCTGAGCAGATCATCGTACGAGGCATCTTCCGTATATTCGGGATCGTCATAGCGGCAAACGGTAATGGCTTCCTTTATGACATTTCTAAAAGTGTCCTTTTCTTCAACAAAACGGGACAGGACGCCAAGGCTCCCTTCGGCAGCTTCATAAAGGAAAATATTGGGTTCCTCTTCATCTCCCATGAGCTCTACTCCGATTTCCCTGGATTCAATCTGGAAAATATTTTCAATGGCTCTTTTCAAGGCGTATTGGAGGGTAACAATGCCTTCATAGTCAAGAGCAAGGGATTTGATAGGTTCAATGTACAAGGCATCGGCCGTGTCGTGGGTAAAGAGTTGTACTTTTCTTGTTTCCTCGGCATCGGCAGGTGGCGTCTCTTTTGGTTCATTCTTCCACCAGCCGGATTTCAAGCCCATGAGAAAACCGGTTGCCTCCGTTGCCCGCCATTTTTTATTGATCTGAACAAGCCGGGCAGTGGGTAAAAAACGAATATTGAGGAATTCATCCTCCTCATTTTTCACAATAGCTTTACGGATGGTATCGGCACCACCTGAAGGCATGGAAAAATAGGTCTTGATTTCAAACCCCTTGGATAACCGCTCCTCTTCCTCACAGGAGATACGCTCCATCTCTCTGGTTTTGGTCTCTGTCATTTCCATGAGATCAACAAACACCTCTGTGGAACCTGCTTCAGTCAGAGGTGTTTTGGAAAAAGGGCAGACACTGGCATTATATTCATCATCCATCATAATATATCCTGCATTGGTGCTGATCTTGGCTTTTTTCAGCTTCAAATCAGCTTCCGGGGCAAGGATCTGGACAACCTGATACTTGGAACCATTATGATAAATCACATTTTTAGGACCGAATTCCCTGAGCGCAATAAACCGAGGGCGTGAAACATATTCACCCGCATCCCCGAAGGGAATAAACGTCCGTATCGGCAGTCTGGTAAAATTATACCCGGGCAGGAAACCTTCCGAGGCTAGATAGCGGTAAGGGTAAAACTCAGAAAGGCTGCCCCGCGTAATCTCATTCTTTAATAAATCTCGTTGGCGAAGGGCCTGTGCTACATTTCTCCTGGCATCTTTGACCTCATCTGAATTACCTTTATAAATACCGCTTTCTAATATGCGATTGGCATCAGCTATCTGTTTCTGCATGGCAAGATACAAACGGCGCCAGCGTTCCAGGGCATTATCCAGTGAGCCTGCAAGCGAGTCGATCACTTGATCAATCTGTTCACTGCTTAATGGGATAACGGTAGATGTTTTGCGCAAATCGTGGATTGCCTGGTTGAATGCATATTTAATCTCATTTTTGGTTTCATTATTTAAGGTCAATTTTTCTTTTACATCTTCCCTGAGAGGCAATACAGGATCGTCCTGATTCACCAGTTCCATCAGGCTTTGATTCAATTCGGTAAGCTTAACATGCGAAAGGCATACGGCATTTAAGTGCGAGGTGAGCAGCTCCGCATTATACAAATCTATACGGGGCGGAGTAACTACACCAGCCACCATTTCAGCAGCATGGTTAAAGTAATGTCGATCATGTGGAGAGAAGGCCGAACAGTTGGTAAACACCAGGGCCGCCTGGCCGCTTCGGCCTGCCCGACCGCCACGTTGGGCATAATTTGCAGAGTTGGGAGGGACATTTCTCATATGGACAACATTGAGATTGGCAATGTCGATTCCGAGTTCCATGGTGGGTGAACAAAACAGGGCACTGTATTCCCCAGATCGAAATAATATTTCCCGGTCGATTCTTTCCTCATTACTCAGCTGACCGGTATGTTCCCTGCCAATCAGCTTTTTACGATCAGCAAAATTGGAACGATACATCTCCTGATAAAATTTGTTTGGCCGATGCTCGATTTCTTTATAGGAACGAACTGTGATTCTATCCGGGGTAATGTGCTCGCCATCGCCAAGTTTCCAGATAATAGTATCAATGCGCAGTTGATAGAGGGGGGTATCTTCGTTTTCTTTATTCTTGGCAATGCTTGACTGTAGCCAGCCGGCTTCAACCAGCAAATTGAAATATGAGGCTATAAAATCTTGGTAATCGGCCTTCTTCTTAAGGGAAATATCCTTTTTTTGGGCCTCTGATTTAAGATATTTCCCCAAGGCGCTGTTAGGTCCGGCGCTTTTAAAATATGCTGAGGCCCTGGATCGTCTGCTCAGTGGTTCGTAACCAATCTTGTAAGGACTGTTTATCTTTTCATTCTCTTCAAATGTCCACGGTTCCTTGAGCTTCTCTCGAATCTTCTTTCGCTTTTCATCAATGGCATTTTGATCGAGATACTCCTTACTGTAAATTGCGTAAAGCTTTCTGAAATACTCAAGGGTCTGGTAGACAACTTCGGTTCTTCCAGGCCCGGAAAGTTCGCCGATAAAGGGTACAGCCTGCCAGGCAGTATCAGCCTCGCAGTTTTCCTGTAAATTTTTATAGTCAATTTCAAGAAGAGCACATTGTTCCAGATTTGGCAGCACTACCCGCCAACCACGCCTGAGATCATAAATTGCCCGATACATAAGATAGTCTTTCAGGGTTGCCTCAATTTCCTTCAAAACACTGGGAAAGGCACTTTCAGCCTGAATAGCATAGTCAGACAGGGGCAAATTCAACGCTTCAAAGATTGCTTGATCAAGGCGGGCAAAATCCAGGGTGTTATATTTTTCCAGGGCATGATAGATGGCGGAACGAAGATGAAGAACTCGAAGTGTATCATTGAAATGTCCGGCCTGCAGAGCCGCGTCTTGCCGGTTGTCTGTAAAACTGAGGAGTTTTTGATCCTGCCAGGGAATTCCGGCATCGGCAAGTCTGGTCAAAATAGAATGACTGATGACCGTAGTTGACGTACTTCTGGCTTCACTGCCAAGTCTGGTCAGCTTGGTTCTCTCGCTGGTTTGAGAATGATATTGTGCGCCGCTGGTGGGGTCAAAGAGCAATTTTTCTGCCATAAACCAGCCGCTGCAGGGATAGATTGGTTCAAATGAATAGTTGCCCTGGATATCAAAGTATATTCTGATCGGAAAACGATCCCGATATTTTTTTATCGGCCGGCATTCCCCTGATTTTGTTCGTTGCAGCCACGCTTCCGGCAACTGTTCCAGGTCTGTATCCAGGTTCCAGACATCATCACCTGGAATGATATACCCTGTACGTTCATCAGAGTCTGTGTCAAAGCTATCAGAAAATTCACGGGGTCGTAAGGTAAGTTTGTCCTGATCAAGGGAAACGCAGAGAAATTCATGCCCGGATAAGCGGCTGAAGACCAATGGGTAGAAAATAATTTTTTCATCACCACTTCTTAAATGATGCGTGGGATCAAGGGTAATAATTCGATTTTCATCGGTATGCAGAGAGACATACACACTTCCTGTTTGAGCAATAAACTGGTGAATCTTATACGGTAGATATGAACGTCTTGTGCCCGCATCATCGAGATCAACATTGACATTTGCCAGCCATTTCAAAAATATTTGCAGCTGCTGTTTACAGAGAGTACGTTCCAGGCCGGAATCATTTGCTAATAAATCAACAACCTCTGTAAAACGCATGGGAGTACGTCTAAGTAAAATAGAATCTGCTGATTCAAGTGCTACTTTCTGTTCAAGCCATACGCTTAGAGGGTGTTGCTTTAAAGATTCTTCGCCTGCACCAGGGTCAATTGCTGTTTGCAAACTCTTTCTTAATTCCTGCTGCGATGGTTTGCTCCCAGCTCCCTTGAAACAAGGGGTAAGATATTCATTAATGATCTGTGAGGTATCAAATGGAGAACCGAAAAAAGTCGTGGCGATGGTAGCTACCTGTGCTTTCTGTTCCTGAACCGTCCCTCCTGAAACCATGGTTGCAGATGTGCCTATGCAGGTTATGGGATGTGCCGCTTTTGCTTTTATGCGGCGAATCAGCATGGCTACATCTGCACCCTGCCTCCCCCGGTATGTGTGCAGTTCATCAAAAACTAAAAATTGCAGGTTTTCGTAAATCGAAGAGACAATGGGATGCTCTTTTGACCTGGTAAGAATCAACTCAAGCATCATATAGTTGGTTAAAACAATATCAGGTGGCGTCTCTCTGATACGTTTTCTTTCTTTTTCTCCCTCCTGACCAGTGTATTGGCCAAAATCTATGGGAAAGTCCTTCCCAGTTCTTTCCTGATACGTTGCCTTATACTTTTCAATTTCCTTTGTCTGAGAGTTGATCAAAGCATTCATGGGATACACAATAACAGCTTTGATGCCTGTGCCTGTCCCATTGTTCAGCAGATGATTAAAGATCGTCCCCAGAAAGGTCAATGATTTCCCGGAACCGGTACCGGACGTAACAACAAAATCTTTTCCCTGACTGCCAATTCGAATTGCTTCGACCTGATGTTTAAATAAAGAAAAGCCTGAAAAGATATCTTGAATGGAAGGGTTCAGAACGCCTTCTGAGCAGAGATCCTGAACAGAATCACCTGATTCAAAAGCCGGGTTAAACTGGAGCAAAGGTTCCGGCCAAAACTTACCTCCTGCCATTTCATCTTCTACTTTTTTCCTAATTATCTTGTCTTTGATATTAACAAAACTATCAACAAACAGACGATAATCAGCCATGATTTGGCTGTGCAATTGAAAAGCATCAAGTGATTTTGCCATAGAGACTCTTTAGCGGAATTTTTTTAGGCTCTTCGCTGTTTCCAGTGGTTTTAAGCGGTTAAGCCGAAGTTAATCTTACCTCCAATCAGGTAAATGATGGTGATAAGATTTCGGGGTAACTGCTCACAGACTTCGTAACCATGCAGTTTCATTACCTCGAAACGTGTGAGTTGGCACGGATGCCCTGGATTTGTCCAGGTAAGCGAAGCCTGCGAGACTTCGGTAGCCCGCTATATGGGCAACCACGACCGTGCAAAGACGGGGTGCCCGTGACGACTAACGATTCAACCACCCATGGTGATGTCAACCCCAAGGCCATTTGGAATAAATCGATGTCTCTCATAATGAGGGTAAATATACTCAGATAACGTCAGCGGGTAAACACTCTCTTACCCACTGCATTCAGCGAGGAACCAAAGACCAGGAATCATCAAGCTTGTAGCATATGATGTCAAGCATCACGTTACTCCTCGATTTAAACCTAGTGGAAGGGAAGGGAGACACTCTGCGACGGGCTCGAAACCCAAGCGGTATAACGAGGAAAAGACCGGCAAGATGCGGCCTGTATGGTCTCGATCAATCCCGTCATTCTCGCGAAGGCGGGAATCCAGGATTGCGGGAGATGGCGCTGCCCATCTTCAGACTATCGCGGGCATGGCTCGCTTCCACCAGTTGAGGCCGATCACCTTGAGACTGGGTGACGGCGGCTGAGCTTTAGCGGTACCCACAAAATAAAAATCCCCTGCCCGAAGACAAATCCGGGCAGGGGTACAGAAGGCCGGAAACGGCCGATTTCAAGCCCGCATTTCTCACAATCTACCGTAAGGGCTGAAAGTGCTGTGGATGCGGGGCTGGAGGGTTATCTTATTTGGGCGCGGTCATGACAAAGCCGCTGAATCCGACACCCTGGTTGTTTCGCTTGTCATACGCCGTAAACACAACCCGGTAGCCGCCGCCCTTCTTGGGAGTGAACTTGGCGCTGAAATTGCTGGTTTTACCTGCATATTTCAGGGGCAGTTCGGCAACCTTCTTGCCGCCCTTGTAGATATAGGCGGTAACCGTGTAATCATCGGCATTCCAGAGCGGGAAGTTCGGTTTGACCGGGCAGCCGCACATGGGCGTGACAACTGCGGCGATATCAAGGGTCTCGCCGAGCTTGAAAAATTCATGGGCCTCGGGGTTGTCGGGATGCACTATCAGGCCAGTCAGCTTGAACAACAGGCCGTCACCTGCGATATCCTGTCCCGGCAGCAGCCAGGTGGTCTTTGCTTCCTTGTGAATATTGGCCTCCCCGGCCATGGGTCCGATTACCTCAACAAGCAGTTTCTGCGGCTCGGTGATGTCGAGCTCAAAGACTGCCTTGGCCGTGCCCTTACCCTCGGACAGGATCTTACCCCGGGTCACCGGCTCCTTCATTATCACTTTGGTGTTGCCGGTTCCGCCCATGATCTGACCGCTGGCCAGCACCTGACCTGTGTAGTAATCCTTGACCACAACCTTGAGGCCATCTACAACCGAGCCGATGAACTTGGCGTCATTGGCCAGGGCGTGCACAGTAAGCTTGGTGGGGACAGCCCAGGCACTTGTGGCAAAAATTCCGGCCAGAACCATGATAAACAGGCTGGTTTTCCAATGTTTCAGCATCTTCCTTCCTCCATGGACTAAAATATGAAATAACAAACAAGGCATGAAGAACACAACTTCTCCTTACCCTGCCAAACCCGAAACGTCCTCAGGGACAGGCCGCAGGACCGCCCATCTCAAACTATTGTGCATATGTTTCCAATACATATAATGCAGCAACAGAAAATAGCAAGTGGGGACTGGTAAAAAAGAAGAGCTCCACCGCGGGACCATGCCCAGGCCCGGAATATTCCGGGCTGCTACCGCAGTCCGGGCATGCTTCGCAGGGCATCCAGCAGGGTTTCGGCATCGGCCGGGGTGGGGGAATCGGGCAGCGGATGCATCATGCCCAGGCCCTCGCTTTTTTCATGCCATGCCTCCGCGTCCATGGAGGTGATCATGGTGGTGTTGACCATGGCATCAATGCCGAGAATACGAACGACCATCGCCAGGGGATCGGGCAGGTTCTCGTCAAGGATAACCAGATGGGGCTGTTCCGTTCGGACCAGGTCAAACATTTCATCCGGACTGGATACCACCCGCAGGGAGATATCGGACGGAGCGGCCAGGGCCCTGCTGAAATCTTCAAATTCCTGTTCCCGTGTCGTCACCAGGAGAATGTTATACATGGCTTTCCTCCGAGGTTGAACTTCTTCGCAGCAGGGCTTCCGCAACAGCCTCGCCAAGGGTATTTACGGCCAGGCGGGCGCAGTGCATGTGATCCTCGGGCAGTTCACCCAGAACATCACGCACGTCTTCAGGCTCTACCAGAAGCGCCTCTTCCAGGGTTCGTCCCTGGACAAGTGAACTGAGCGCACTGGCACAGGCCCGGGTAAACACGCACCCCTCGGGCAGGACACGGATCCGGTCTATAACTTCATCCTTCAAACCGATATCCACCCTGATTGCATCGCCGCACTGACCGATAAGACGACCGGTCCCGTCAGGAGTGGCCAGGGTGCCGAGATTGAGCGGTGCGCTGGCATGGCTGAAAAACTTTGAGCCAAGCTGGACAAGCGCTTCAGCTTCATGATCTGACATGGTTTCCCCCTTCCTACCGGGCACCGCCACCGCCGCCACAGGTGAATTCCTGAGTGAATTGCTGCAGCTGACCGGCCAGAAAGGCCTCCACGGCCGCTCCGACCGACGGTGCATTGCCGGCATAGAACACATCAATACCCATCTGATTAAAACCCATCAGCGGACGCATGCCCATACCTCCAGCCAGCAGGACAGTGACGCCATTATCCGCCAGGTACTGGACCGGTGCCAGGCAGCCGCCCTGCTCGTGGGGCACGCTGGGCAGGGTACGAACCTCCTTGATCTCGTCGTTTTCGACTTCAACCAGGGTATACAGGTCACAGTGGCCGAAATGGGCGCCAAATGGCGCTTCCATGCCACCGGGTTGCGATGAGGGGATTCCAATAATCATTGTTCTTCTCCTTTACTTGTATTGTATTGATTGTTTTTTTGCCGGATTCAACCCTTTTGGGCTGTTCCGGCCAGTTGTTCTATCTTCTGCCAGGCTGCCCGAATGGCACTGCCAAGCTCTCCCTTGCCAAGCTCGGTGACCGCGCGGCCCCGCACCATGGCCTCCGTAACGAATGGATCATGGGGAAAGCGGGCAATGAGGGAAAAGCCACGCCTGCTGCAATACCCGGCAATACTGTCAGCCTCCTCTGCATTCAAATCAGCCTTGTTGATGATAACACCGGCCGGAAGCCGGAAATGATCGCACAGGGCCGCGACCCGCTCCAGGTCATGACGGCCTGAAGGGGTTGGCTCGGTGACGATAACCACATAATCGGCGCCGGACAGGGAACTGATCACCGGACACCCCACGCCGGGCACACCATCACTGATGATCCAGTCAACTCCCTCTTCCCTGCCAAGCTGGCGGGCTTCGTTCTTCAAAAGGGCGACCAGGCGGCCGGAGTTTTCCTCGCCCGGAAACAGCTGGGCATGGACCATGGTCCCGAACCTGGTGGTGGACACATACCAGGTTCCGCAATGCTTTTCCGGAAACGAAATAACCTGTTCCGGACAGAAGGTAACACAGACCTTGCAGCCCTCGCAACGAATCGGATCAACCCGGTACTGATCATCTTCATCATGACTGATGGCGCCATAGCGGCACATTTCTTCACAAGTACCGCAGGCAATGCAGTTCTCCTGATCGATTTTTGCCTCGTTCCCGGCCCGGAATTCCACCTCACGGTCATGGACGGGCTGAAGGAGAAGATGCAGATCCGGGGTGTCCACATCCAGGTCGCAGATAATCCTGTTCTTGGCAAGGTGGGCAAAGCAGGCGGTCAGCGAGGTCTTGCCCGTACCACCCTTACCGCTGATAACCACTATTTCACGCATGGCCGCCTCCTTTTTCAGAACCCATGGCCAGAGCCCGCACCCGGTCCCGCAGATCAGAAAAAACTCCATGCAGTTCATCGGAGACATCGGCAATAATCCGTCCCCTGGAATAGCCCTCGGCTATTGCCCGGTCAAAGGGAATTTTGGCCAGGATGGGAATGGAATATTCCTCGCAGTAGCGGTAGATTTCGTCCGTACCCATGCCGGCCCGGTTGATGACCG
>Ga0256913_10000723_pt1 | contig 17123 bp, 15 predicted proteins | sample Axial_MatmetaG_FD_185970 | JGI IMG/M metagenome (GOLD analysis project Ga0256913, IMG submission 185970) | Deep-sea worm associated microbial mat communities from Axial Seamount, Juan de Fuca Ridge, Pacific Ocean - Axial_Mat | ecosystem: Environmental > Aquatic > Marine > Oceanic > Microbial... | reverse complement strand
GGTGGTTGATGATGACGAAGAATTAACTTATTGTAATAAGATCAATTTTCGTAAGGACAGGTTATATCCGTTGGTGAAATATCCTTATATATGGAAGACGCTGGCCAAACGTGACGGGAAAGATATGTTGTTGTCTCAATTGCTTATATTATACCGATTGAATAAGTATAATTTTAATCTGAGAAAAAAAAGATTTACTCCACGGGACACAATAATGGAATGCGGGTCGATGCCTGTCTCATGGAGAAGAAAACGCTATGACTGGAGTTATGATACAAAAGAGAGGGTATATGATAAAAGTAAAGAGGAGCAGGATAAGGTTGAGGCATATAAAGAGATGATTCAACTTGTTAAATCAAATAACAGTAAGCTGATAATTGTGTTCCCTCCCCAGTATAAACCTTTCAGTTCTTTGTTTGAAGAACGCATAAAACAATTAAGCGGTGAAGGTGTTTGTTTTTATAAATACAATTCTGAAAATCCCGTTTATAAAAATAAAGAGTATTATTTTGATGATTCACATCTTGTGAGAAAAGGTGCTGTAATATTTACGGATGAAATTGTTGATCTTCTCAAGGATAAAGCGATTGAATGTAATTAAAAGATCGTAAAACTTCTATTCCTGAGAATAAAAGTGCAAAATAATAATGCCGGGGAATAATATTACGAAGAATACTTATTACAACGACCAAAAGGAATTAATATGCTTTAGCACAATAATGTTGACCGGCAGATCGTAACCCGGCAGATTTAATCCATGTCTTTTAAGATAATACGGGAGGAAGTTTTATTATTTATTCTTGTTACAGGTTTCTTAACAATTTCATTTCGTTGATTCGACAAATTATATATGATGTTCGTCATAAAAAGCTGTTAAAATGAATAAAAAGTTGGTAATTTGCGTAAAAGGATCAGAAGAACCAAATGAAAAAAAGCTATGAAGTCTTTCTTACTTAATATTTTCAATGGTCGTATCGTTTCCCCCCGGTGGATTCTTCTAATCGATCTGGCAATAACAGCTAATGCATTTATTTTATCTTTTATAATAAGATTGAATTTTCAGCTGCCGGAATATACAGTATCGGAACTTACATTAAGCGGTGCCTGGGTTTTATTTATTTATGCACTGTCTTTTCTGATATTTGGTTCTTACAGGGGCGTATTGCGACACAGCAGCTATAGTGAGTTGAAATTATTGATTGTTGCATCCTTCTCTGCTTTCGTGTTCTTAATAACTGTTGATACTATTGTTAAAATATTTCAACTGCATTGGATAATGATACCTCGTTTAGTTCTGGTATTTCATTTCCTTTTAACATCCATGGTGACTTTTGCATTCAGAATGTTTGTTAAAGAAACTTATTCCATTTTGACTAAAAAGAAAGCAACAGTTAATGTATTTATTTTTGGAGCCGGTGATATGGGACAAATAACGCTGGAAGCAATACGAAATGATAAGGATAATCACTATAATGTAGTTGGTTTTATAGATGATGACCCTTCAAAATGGAATATCATTCTTCATTCTTTACCTGTAATGAGTTGGGAAAAAGCTTTGGAAACGGGGGCACATAAAGGGGTAGAGGAGATAATTATGGCAGTAAACTCCATTCCGTCAAAAAGAAAATATGAAATAACTAATGCTTGTCTTGACAGAGGTTGGAAACTTAAGGTTATGCCGTCTGTTGGGAATTGGGTCAACGGAATATCAAATAAAAACCAGATTCGGGATATTCGAATTGAGGATATCCTTGGCCGGGAAGAGATAAAACTTAACCTGATGCAGATAATGGAGGGGCTTGAAAACAAAACCATATTAGTTACAGGTGCAGCAGGTTCAATAGGTTCAGAAATAGTAAGGCAATTACTTAAATTCCCCATAAGAAAGATATTGTTAATTGATATAGCGGAATCTCCTTTGTATGACCTGCAACAGGAGCTGCTGTTAAGTCATTATGATGTTCCGTTTGAGATCATTCTTGCAGATGCTACCAATGAACAGAGAATGGAAAAAGTTTTTGAGATGCACAGGCCGCAAATAGTTTTTAATGCAGCTGCTTACAAACATGTTCCAATCCTTGAAAAGTTCCCATATGAGGCGATAAGGGTAAATATCGGAGCAACAAGGATAATGGCTAACCTTTCTGTAAAATACGGTGTTGAGAAATTTGTCATGGTATCAACAGATAAAGCTGTAAACCCGACAAATGTAATGGGAGCTTCTAAAAGGATATGTGAGATATATATTCAGTCTATGGCACAATTGGATAATATCAAAACTTCTTTTATTACAACAAGGTTCGGAAATGTTCTTGGTTCTAACGGTTCTGTTGTTCCATTGTTTAAGAAACAGATAGAACGGGGAGGCCCCGTTACTGTAACGCATAAAGATATAACCCGGTATTTTATGACTATTCCTGAGGCTTGTCAATTAGTTCTTGAAGCTGGTTTTATGGGGCAGGGGGGAGAGATATTTGTGTTTGATATGGGAGAACCGGTCAAGATCGACGATCTTGCAAAAGAAATGATACGTCTTGCCGGCTTAAAACTTGGGGAAGATATAGAAATTATTTATACAGGATTAAGGCCGGGAGAAAAACTTTATGAAGAACTTCTGAACTCTAAAGAAAATACGATCCCTACACATCATGAAAAAATTATGATAGCAAAAGTAAGAGAGTATGATTTTGAAGAGGTGAAGAAGAATATTGCAGACCTGCTATTTGCACTTCAAATAGAAAATGATGAACTACTTGTTGCCAGAATGAAAGAAATGGTTCCGGAATTCCGGTCTAATAACAGTGTTTTTTCGGCTCTTGACAAGATAACAGGATAACAGGATAAACTGTAGTAAGAGACGACATTAAGAATGCTAATTCCCGACATGTAGTTTGTGCTTATAGGAACTAGTTCATGCTTCGAACTTTTTACTGATAAAGTACATTTGTTTGGATTGGATATATAGATGCCGGCTTATTATGAGCGGGGTATAATGCTAAATCAATTTATAACTATCTTTTAATCAGATCAACACCCGGTAAAAGGTGAATCAGAAATATATTTACACAGTTTTTAGGGTAGTGTCCGTTTTAATGTTACAGTTCACCTAATAACGTAGATTTTTCTTCCATATAAATATTATAGATATCTTCTTTCTGTAATACCTTGTTATAAAATCGGACCTCATCCAATTTTCCGTCCCATGGCCACCTTGCTGAACCATCATAATCACCAATGAATAACTCATGATTCCAGTTGACAAGCCATTCGTGAACATTTTCGTGTTTTTTACCAAAAGGCTTGCCATCTACGAAAAATTGTATTTCATGATCCTTGTTATTCATAGTTACTGCAATATGATGCCATTCTTTTAATGGTAATCTATACCCAGATTCAATATGCGTAAAAGAGGTGCCCCATGCTATTGCCATATCAATATCTTTTTTGTTGGATTTTGTACATAACCACCATCCGTCGAACCATGGCCATGAACTTTTAGCCATAATAGTAGGCACTTCATAACCGATACTTTCTCGCCATAACCATAAAGAGATCGTAAATGTGTCAGTATTAAAAGCGCTTATATTTCCTCCAGAGATGAATTCTCTTCCGTTCAACTCAACGGCATTCCCTTTTACTCCTTTTACAATTACCGGTTCACCCAGTATATAATTTATATCAAAATAATTTTTGATCGCTCTATGTGGGAAATCTGTTGTTATGGCACTTTTTATTTTACCTGCATTGTCATTTCCGCTGAGATCCGTTACCATATTGTTATTGATTTCATCAAACGACCAATGTAATAGTAATCCATTTTCATTACGTTCAATACTTTTATTGTTACAGGTGCTGATCGGGGGATTTGATTGTTTGTATTTTATGAATTCATAAATTCCAATTATTAAAAGCACTGTTGTCAAAATTGAAAAAATGATAATTATATATTGATGTTTTAATCTCTTTATCCTGACTCCCATATGAAAAGGTTTTTAATGTTTGGGTTTATTTAAAATGATTTTATTTAATGTGTGATAGTGTTTTTAGATACAAAATAAATGAGAATTTATTAATCACTGTAATAATTACTTTTTATGCCATATCCATATCTGTACGAATATCCAAGTCTTTTGATGGGCATTGCATTAATCAAAATATTAAGATTCTTTATCTGTTTAGTATTATCATCATTCAATAGTTCTTCTAATGTCTTTTTTGATGTCATATTATATCGTACAACAAGTATCGTTATGTCAGCATAAGTTGAAAGGATTATTGGGTCTGCTACAAGGCCTAGAGGAGGTGTGTCAATTATTATAATATCATATATTTGTTTTAGTTGTGAAAATAGGAGTTGAGTTTTTTCTCCCGCAATTAATTCAACCGGATTTGGAGGAATAGCTCCGGCAAAAATAATATCTAAATTATTTATTGAAGAACGTTCTATCAGATTTTTATTATTGTTGTTTTTGTCGTTTACCAAAAACTTACTTAATCGTCCTTCTGTGTCTGATTTTTTATTTAATATCTTTCTTAATGATGGTTTGCGCAAATCAAACTCCAATAAAACAGTTTTCTTCCCTAATTGAGCATAAGATATTGCAAGATTGGCTGCACAAAATGATTTACCTTCTCCGGGAATTGTAGAAGTTATCAAAATAGTTTTGCAACTTTCATTTGTAGGATAAAATTCTAACGATGTCCGTAAGGAACGATAAGATTCTGCAATAGCAGAATGGGTATTATATAATATTTCTAATCCTTTCTTTTTGTTTTTTTGTAAAGGAATATTGCCTATGACCGGATAAGATATTCCTTCAAGGTCGTCTTTATCTTCAATTCTGTCATTGAAGTATATTGTAAGAAATATAATACCGGTAGGAATGAATATCCCTAATAATAATACAATTAGTGCACTTTTTATAATGTCAGGTCTTACTTTTCCAGCAGCCATTGCATATTCAATGATTTCATTGTCCGGCATGTTAGCAGCCTTTGCAAGCTGTGCATTTGCTCTCCTTTCCAACAAATGAGTGTGTAATTCATCATTCATCTCAAACTTTCGCTGGATATCAGCAAGCATTTGTTCTGTTTTAGGTAATTTTCTTATCTCATAGCTTAGTTTCATTAATCTGTTATCTATATCATCAAGACTTCTTTGAGTTGTAGTGATCAGATTTTTTGTGTTTTCTACTATAGAGTTTTTAATTGTTTTAATTCTCCTGTTAATTCGTGTTACATTTGGGTTTTCATTACTTGAATTAAAAAGAAGACTCGCCTTTTCTGCATTTAATGTTGACAGTTCTGATATCAACCTGGATAAAAGGGGATCTGTAACATTTTGTGATGAAGGAGGTGTTAGATCTTCTTTATTGTCTCTGTTATTTTGGATGTAATCCAGAAGATAGTTATAATAATCAAGCTGTTGGGCAACACGATGTCTTTCCTGTTCAAGCTGCTGGGACTGTTGTATTATCATTTGACCCTGCATACTAACATCCATAACTTTATTCTGAGAACGGAATTGTTCAAGTACATTTTTTGCCTTAGATAAAGAGTCAGTTACTCCTATAAGTTGGTTGTCGATAAATTGAATGGTGTTATTTGCTATTTGATTCTTTTTTTCTAATGTGTAATTTACAGAATTGTTAGCAAGTTTATTTAAAAAATCAATTCCTTTTTGAATATTATTCTCAGTTAATGAAATTTCATAAATCGATGAACGATTTATTTGTTGTATCTTTATTTTCTTTTTATATTTTCTGACAAGGTTTTCAAATCTGTTAAATGTAAAGCAATATGTATTGTTCACATAATCTTTCTTTTTTAATTTTTTTTCAACAGGTTGTATAGTAAACGAAAATTCAGGTTCTGATATTTTTTCAAAAAGTTTTCCTCTTTTTTTATAATCATTATTGCCTTCAATGGTGAGAAAAAATTCAGTAGGATTTATGAATTTAATACAAAATATCATTCCATAAGGAGGTTGCAGTTTTGATGTATCAGGTATTACCTTAAAGGGACTTTTTTTATATATTTCATTTGTCAAAAATATCTCTTTTTTATAGTAGGAAATGGAGAAATCAAGTTGTTGCAATGTTTTTCTGATTTGTTCAGTTGAAGTCAAAATAATAAGTTGATTCTCTACATTGTTTTGAACTCCCAAATTTACTCCACTGAAAGCACCGTCATCGGATCCTATAGTCGCTGCTCTCTCATTTTCACTACCTGAGATCAATAGTTGTGCAGTTATCCTGTACTCCGGAGGTGTGGTTTTGTAGTTGTATACAGCTAAAATGACTGACAAAATAAGAAATATTGGAATATAATACCAATATTTTAAAGCTCTGAATAATATTTTTTTCAGGTCGAAAGGTTTTCCTTTATATATATCAATGTTATCAAGCTTTTCTATTCTTTCGGAATTCATTTTTGAGAATTTAAATTGAAATAAGATTCATTAATAAATTTTATCAATTGTTTGTAAATTGGGTTAAATAAAATGTATAAACAAGGATAGCTGTATTCAGAACTGTTAATGCAAGACCAATTGGAATAGCACTAAGCTGCCATGATTTCAAACGTCTTGGCTCAACATATACAATGTCTCCGGGCTTCAGGTAAAAATATGGAGAAAACATAATGTTATCATCCAATGTATTTATAATTATCATTTGAGGTGTATCCCCGTCTTTACGAATTAATCGGACTTTTTTGCGATTTGCAAAATCGGTCATGTCACCGGCAAGGCTAATTGCTTCCAATATATTGATTTCTTCTGCATAAAGAGTGAATCTTCCCGGATTATGAACCTCACCTGTAACTGTAATATTGTCGTTAAGAAGTTTAACTGTAACATTGCTTTGTTCTAAATATTTACTGACTGCAAGCTCTATTTTCTTTCGAACTTTTTCTAAAGTTAATCCTGCCACATAAATTTTACCTACAAATGGATAATCAATGGAACCATCAGGATTAACTCTGTAACCGGCAAGATATCCGGACATCGGAGTTTCTATCCTGTTTGAGGAATTAGTTTCATTATTTAAAAAAGAAGATGTTCTTTCGTCAGGGCTTGTTACCCTTATATAAAGATTATCATTTGGTTTGATAAGATAGTCTGATTTGTTCGGTTTATAGGCATCTTCAATATCCTTTAATTCTTTTGCGATTTCTCCTTGTAAGTAAATCTGTTTTTTTATTGGAACACAGGAGGAAACAAGTAAAGCAATTATTACAAATAAATAAATATTATTAATTTTCATTATCTTCTTTCTTAGTGGTACATTAATTATTGTTGAAAGTAATGTGCAAAATCTAGAAATACAAATATAAATGATTGTTATATATATTAATCAAGGTAAAACCGTGGTTAATCAAAAAATAATAATAGAAACAATCTTTTTTACTGGATTTAATTATTTTAGTTACAATATAAAGATACTTAATTAGTAAATTATGAAAAGATATGTTTTAAAAATACTATTTGCATTGTCAATGTTTCAGATAAGCTGTTCATCATATAATGGGTATAAAAATGAAATGGATAATTCAGGTCAAAAATTGAATGTTTTGTTTTTGCATCACAGTACGGGAAATAATATCTATAACGGAGGTGTGCAGCAATGGTTTGAGAAGTATAATGAAGGTAATCCTCAGAAAATTAACTTTTTTCAAACATATTTTCCTAAAGGGAAAAAATATAAATTTTTTGGTTACGGTTGGAAAAACTATCCTTATGATTATTATAATATTTGGGTGAAGCACGGTGATGAAAAGTCATTCAAAGGTGAACCTACACTGAAAACGCTTACTCCTCTGTGGGATGTAATAATATTTAAGCACTGTTTTCCTGTAAGTGCCATTATTGAAGATGGAAAACCGGATATTGATTCTCCTGTTAAAACCCTCGCTAATTATAAACTTCAATATGAAGCATTGAAAAAGAAACTACATGAGTATCCGGATACAAAATTCATATTATGTACAGGCGCAGCTTTAACAGAAAAAGCAACAAAACCTGACAGGACAGAACGTGCAAGAGAGTTTTTTAACTGGGTGAAGAATGAATGGGATGAACCCGGAGATAATATCTATATCTGGGATTTTTATGAGTTGGAAACTGAAGGCGGACTGTACCTGAAGAATGAATATGCTGCTTCTCTTACAAACTCACATCCAAATAAAGAGTTTTCGGCAAAAGTTGCCCCGTTGTTTTGTCAACGAGTTGTTGATGTGATAAAAAATAATGGTACAAAAACTGATCTGACAGGGAAATTCCTATCAGAAGAAAATACGGATAATACTGTGAGCGGGGAAGCTGAAAAATAGTTAATTAATTTTTTGTACCGTTTCTCATAATGTTTATCTTTGCATCGCTTTTTAACAAGCTGACTGGTCTCGTAGCTCAGCTGGATAGAGCAATAGCCTTCTAAGCTATGGGTCGTGGGTTCGAATCCCGCCGGGATCACCTGAAAGCCTCGCATAATCGCGGGGCTTTGTGAGTTCTTCGGTTTTATCTCACAGGGCGTTGCCCTGTGTTAACTATTATAAGACCTATCGGCCTTATCTTTTCGATAATAACAAGTTATAAGTAAGGTGTAAACTATTAAGATGCCCCGTCAGGGGCAAAAGATTATAGCGCAGGGCATTGCAGTATGGCAAAATGCCCTGCGTTAAATGAACGAAAAAACAAGTAAGCCCCGTTAGGGGCGGAATATCCTGCGGGATAAATTATCTGTTAGAATAAAACAAGTACTGCCTGTCAGGCCTGCCTGCGTCGAGGAATCGGTAGATGGGGCCGCTTGCTGACGTCCGTCGGATTTACCTGGAAAGATAGACAGGCAGATCTGTTTGCCTTTATTGGCAGATAAAACTGGAATCACAAAAAGAGTGGTCATGAGGTCACCTTTTGTATTTCAATGGTGGGAATATTGCTGTCAAATTTCGTCATTAGGATTGAATTTTAATCAGGAATATGTATTTTTGTGTAAAACAAGAGCCGTTATGAAAAAGTATATTGTTGTTGATGATAGATTTAAAATAGGCCAATATTTACTAGGAATTGCAGAAAGTTTAATGGCAGTAAATAAATCTGTAAAGATAATCAGTGAAGAAGAATTTGCAGTTAGCCCTACAGAGATGAAGCCATATAATAAAAAAACTCAGGAAACTATAAATACAAAGACAACACACAAGGTGAGTAATGTAGATGAGTTGTTTGACTCAATTTAAACCTTTATGTTTCAGGTTGAATATAAAACCAGGTTTAAGAAGGATTTGAAATTGTTGAAAAAACGTTCGGTTTCAGATTTTATTTATTTAAAAGAATTTGTAAAAAAGCTTCAGGAATCCGGTTGTAAAGGTGTTCCGGTAAAAAACAGACCTCATAAACTTACCGGAAATTATGCCGATTATTGTGAAACACATGTAAAATCTGACCTGCTGTTAATCTGGGAAGAAGATGTAGATGCCAATAAAATTGTATTGATTCGCACCGGTTCTCATTCAGATTTATTTTAATTAACATCGTGGAACAAAGACACAGTGTTTTTTTGTTTGAATGCGCAGTGTGGCAGAAAGTTAATATTGTAAATGATTTTTTACACTTTAACATTCTCTTCCAACATTCGACCGTCCGGGTGCCTGAGCAAAGCGAAAGGCAGGAGGGCATCGAATCGTCTTAAGAACGTTACGAATACGAAATATGTGTCAAAAACATTTGTTATCTTTGTATTATAAAAATTACTAAGTTATTTAGATATGGATGTGTTAGTTATAGAACCTAATAATGAAGAAAACTTCAGGCTTATAATGCAATTGGCAAAGAAGCTTGGTAGCAGGATTGCAACTTTAGGAAAAGATGAAGTTGAGGATATAGCATTGTACGGTTTAATGAAAAAAGTAAAAACCGGAGAAAAGGAGGAGCGGGATGTTATTATGAAAAAACTGAAGTCGTGAAAGTTGAGTTTGACAAGTCTTTTTCAAAAAGTATTGAAAAACTAAACGACAGACATGTCAAAGAAAAGATAATAAAATTTATTAGTGAGTTAGAGAAAGCTGATTCATTGAAAGAATTAACTCAAATAAAGAAACTGAAAGGTGACAGTATCTCATACAGAAAGAAGATTGGCAGCTACCGGATTGGGTTTGAGTATGATAAAAACACGATTACATTGATAGTTCTTGCGCATAGAAAAGATATTTACAAATCATTTCCATAAGGATATTAGATGTTAGAGCTCTGTTTTTTCAAAGCTTTTTGTGAGAATAACACAGAGATGTGAAATCAAAGAGTTTTATCCCGACATTCGATCGTCCGGATACCTGAGCAAAGCGAAAGGCAGGAGGGCATCGAATCGTCGGAGCAAATAAATTTAGGGCATGGTACTGAGTGTGTTCTCAATAGCCTTCCAATAATAAACATTTCTTTTACCTTTGCATCCGCAATGGACAGAAATCAAAGAAACGTAAATGACCTTGAGTTCAGCAGTATTCCGCGGCTGATGTGGAAATATTTTCTGCCTGCATTTGCTTCTGTCATTATTCATTCGCTTTACAATATTGTTGACCGTATCTACATAGGGCAGGGGATAGGGGCTCTGGCTCTTTCGGGGTTGAGTGCCATATTTCCTATAATGATAATTATGATGGCGTTCGGAATGCTGATAGGCATGGGGGCCGGAGTAAGGGTATCATTGAATATGGGGAAAAAGGACTTCAGCAGGGCAGAAAAGGTGTTGGGCAATGCATTTGTGCTTATGTTGATCGTATCGGTCTTCATTACTATCATCGGTTTCCTGATTGAAAAGCCATTACTGGAGTTTTTCGGGATCGGTGAGGAGACCTTTAATTATGCTGATGAATATTTAAGTATTATCTTACTGGGTACGGTATTCAATATCACAGGTTATTCTCTCAATAACATTATCCGCTCCGAAGGCAATGCAAAAATAGCCATGATATCTATTTTCATTGCTGCCGGATTAAATATAATACTTGATCCGATATTTATCTTTTGGCTTAAAATGGGGGTGAGAGGTGCGGCAATTGCCACTGTTATTTCACAGTTCGTTTTATTTGTATGGGTATTATTGCATTTCAACAGTTCAAGATCATTGATTAAACTTAAGGTTATCAATTTCCGGCTTAGCCGTGATATTGTATGGCATATTGTAACAATAGGTTTTGCACCGTTTGCCATGCAGGTTGCTTCAAGCTTTGTTTTCGGTACATATAATATTCAGCTGGTAAAATACGGTGATGACATTGCTGTAGGGGCAATGGGTATAATTATGAGCATTGCAATGTTGCTGATAATGTCGGTGATAGCGGTCAATATGGCGTCGCAGCCGATAACAGGATTTAACTATGGGGCAAAGAACTATAAAAGGGTAAGAAAAACCCTGGTGATAGGATTGATCTCGGCAACGGCGATATCTGTTTTCGGATTTTTGGTTTCACAGCTTTTCCCGTCAGCAATAATCCGGATGTTCAATAATGATAATCAGGAGTTGTTAAAAACAGGTGTTCACGGATTAAGAATTTTTTTGTTTGCATTGCCTTTGGTCGGGTTTCAGATAATTACGGGAAATTATTTTCAGGCAATCGGGAAAGCGGGTATTGCTGCCTTTCTTTCAATGATGCGTCAGGTCATAGTTCTCATCCCGTTATTATTTTTTCTACCAAAGCACTTTGGCCTGACAGGGGTTTGGCTGGCCGGCCCTGTGTCGGATATTATTTCAGCAATGGTTGTGTCGTTCTTTCTAATAAGAGAGCTCAGGCGGCTGAATACTCTTAGCAGCTGAAATCAGGAGGCTCAAAGCTCGAAGCTCGAAGCAGTTTGGACGTTGGGCATATTCATTTTTCAAGTTTTTTCAGGTTCTTCTGTATCTTTTTGATGGCATTTTCAATAGGCTTTTCAGGTTCAATCACATTGTAATCACCCCAAAAGTTTTTATCGGCAAATCCTGTATCTTCATCTCTCATGATAATATTTCGTTTCATTCTTTCTTTGGGTCTGATGGGGGATTTATTATCTGCTTTTTTCCAGTCGGTTACAGCCATTTCAAATTGAGAAGTATATACTGTATTGAAGAATTTCTTATCCCAGTTCACTTTAGCCGTCAGTTCACCTCTTGAATAACCATAGTACCATACTCCGTTCGTTTCTCTATAATTTATCATATAAGAAGCATTTGTAATGTAAACCTTAGCACCGGCAGGTTTCTTTTTTATGAATAACCTGGTAATCTCTTCCTTGTTTTCGGTATTAACATTGAATATTGCTTTTGTTATGGCAAGTGATTCACTGTCAATGTATAGTTTGCCATAGAATAATGGTTCTTCAATCTGAGGTTTTTGTTTAAATGATATAATATAGATAAGTCTGTCATTGATCCGTGTGATGTTGTCAAATGCGAAATCGTAGCTTCCCAGGGTTTCGTATGAGAGTATCATGTAAGGGTTTTTCATCATGTCAATGACAAGTGCATTGAATGGCCCGCCCATTAATTTGAAAACAAGAGTATCGATCTTTGAATAGTCAGCACTTTTACGTGCTTTTAAAAGTTTCACCTGATCATAAAATGTGCTTTTATAAGGTTGTTTGTATATCTGAACAACTGCTTCGGTGAGTGATGCATAAGTTCTTCGTTTCTTTATTGTTTCCCTGTAAAAGGCTGTCATCAGAGCGGGATATTGCATATAATTGTCTTTCCTCCTGCTTAATACAGCTTGTATCAACAGATGTGCATCCTTCGGGAAAACATTTATTTCAGCTAATGATACTGATAACAGTTTCAGTTTGATCTTATTTTTTTTCTGTTTAAGATTATTGATCGGTACAGTCCGGCTTTTATATCCTATGTATGAAATTAACAGATCCTTGTTCACTTTATCTTTTGGAACTTTAAGTACAAACTCTCCGTCAGAGTTTGTTACTGTGGCAATATTTGAGCCTTCTACGGTGATCGTAGCAAATATTAACGGGTTTCCTGTATTTTCATCTATGACCTTTCCTTTGTATTCATGATATGAGGTTGATTGAGCAAAGGAGGGTAGGTTACCTATGATGGAAAGAGAAATAAAAAGGAATAAAAACAGATGTTTTTTCCTGATGTCTGATGCTATATTGCTATTTTTCATAATATCAATGTTTTTAAGTAACAATTGTATTTTCATGCCGTATAAAGGACAATCCAGAATGAAAAATACCTTATTCAAATTGTAAAAAGAATAGAAATAACTGTATTAAATATAACTAAATGAAAAAAGTTAACAATTCGAAAATTATCTGGTGGTTTGTTAGTTCATTTATGGTCCCGCCTGTCACGTGGCTCCTTTCGGCCTGGTATTATAATTTTTGGAATTCTGACGAAATGCTAAAAGTCTTGCTGAGGTTCCATATGCCTGTATATGTAATGACTGTTGTAGTTTTGGTTTATTATATTGTTAAAGTATACGTTAAAAGGATAGACAATTACTATGAGCATCCTGATGCTGATACGTTGACAGGCGCACAGAAGAGTGCTGCATACCTGCCATGGTTGTTCATTGTCTCGCTGCCGTTATATATTGTAGTTGGAAACTATGTCGTGTTGAGTCCGTTGGAGTTTATTGATAATACTGAGTTTTATCTGGCATTATCATTGGGTGTTCCAATTGTGTTTATTTTTGCTATTCCATTTTTCATTATGATGAACAGAAATCTTGAAAAGTATACTGTTGATCTGCCTTTTTCAGAAAAATATAAGCCGCTGAGCATCTCTCATAAAATGACGATTCTGTTCCTGTTAAGTGTAATAGGCATATCTTTTATTTTTACAAGTGCGGTAATGGGTATATTGCACAATAATCCCGGTGGTGATCTGAAACAGATAATATTGGCGAAGTTCATTGTAACAGGAATTATAGTTCTTTCTATTACCTTCCTGAACCTGGCATTGTTCAAAGTACAGATACTTAATTCGATAAAAGATCTGAAGATCAGTTTGCTTGATATGACATCGGGTAGCGGTGATCTTACAAAAAAAATAAAACTTACAGGCCGTGATGAAGTAGGGGAGATATCAATATTGTTTAATCAGTTTGTAGGAAACATAGCTAAACTTATAAAGGAGATACACAAAACTTCGCATGATATAGAAAGCATCAGCAGTAAAGTGAATGGTAGTGCTGTTAATATTTCAAAAGGTGCCGAAGCACAGGTGTCATCGACCAGGGAGGCATCTGTTCTTATAGAGGATATTTTAACAGGGATACAGAAAAATGCCAGTAATGCCCTTGAAACCGAGAAGATTTCTGCAAAAGCGGCAAAGGGTATGAACATGATGAATGAGGCAGGGGAAAAAAGTCTTTCCTCGATAGAAAATATTGCAAGTAAGATCAAGATCATAAATGATATTGCTTTTCAGACAAATATTCTTGCTCTTAATGCGGCAGTTGAAGCTGCTGCTGCAGGAGAACATGGCAAAGGATTTTCGGTTGTGGCATCTGAAGTGAAAAAGCTGGCGGATAACAGTAAGAGAGCGGCTAATGAAATTGTTACTCTTTCTGATTCCTCTGTAGAAGAGACTGAGAAAGCAAACAACCTGATCGATGAACTTGTGCCTGAAATCATAAAGACTGCCGAGTTAGTGAAAGAGATAAGTTCTGCCAGTCAGGAACAGAATATGGGAGTGCAGCAGGTAAGTAATATGATCAATGAACTTAATCAGGTCGCACAACAGAACAATAGTTCATCAGGAGAGATATCAGACATTGCCCGTAAACTTAATGAACAGGCAGGAAAACTTTCTGATCTTGTTGATCAGTTTAAAATATAACTTAACCTGTTGTTTGGAATACAAAAAACCACCTTTCCATTTTCGAAAAGGTGGTTTTTTTGTTTGGTTTTAAATCAATATCAATAATCGAAATCAAATCCTACACTTATACCCAACCAGTTTTGAGTATCAAGATCAGAATTTTTAAATGCTATATTATAGTCAAGTCCTAAATAAAGCGATGTACTGTAACTAATAGGAATAAGTAAACCTGCTTTTGGGATAAGGCCAAAATGCCATGAGTTATAAATGTCAGTGAATAATCCCATATCTGTTTTTTGCTCGTACCAGTATGTTCCGACGCCCAATCCCAGATAAGGCCTTACTTTTGCATCTTCACTTGTGAAATAATAAGTTCCTGTTAAATAGATGGGGACAGTGTTGATATACTTATATCTGATGCCGTTTATTGCACCATCCATATCACCGCCATCGCTCAATGTATATGTGGCTCTCGGATCACTGTCATAAAAAGTACTCCATTGCAAAACTCCACCTACACCAAATTTATCGTTGAACAGGTACTGATATTCAAAACCCATACCTCTGAAACTTGTCTTGCTGATGTAGTCTTTTGTGTTACCCATTGGAATGCCCATCAGGTAATATAAATTTGTTTTATTCTGAGCAGTCATATTAACTCCTATGGCTAATAAGGCTATGACTGAAAATATTTTTAGTGATTTCATAATTTTATTTGTTTTAAAATTTATAAATACCTTTCTTTATTAATGCTTATCAAAAGGAGCTTGTTTAAATAACTGGTTTATTCCGTCTTTTACCCTTTGAAGAATATATTCATCACTTCCTTGTAAAAGACCATCGATAGCACCAACATAGATCATGGGTACCCTAATGGTGTCTTTAACACTCTCAATATTGTCAATGTCACCTATCTGAAAGATCACAGTGCCTGTATGAAAAACGTAATAAGAGGGATACCAAGGGTAGTAACCTCCACCTGGATACCACGGGTACCAGGGATACCAACCTCCGCCAGGATACCACGGGTACCAAGGATCCCACCAACCTCCTCCCGGAGGATAAATGGCACCGGCCTGAGTCAGTTCGTGAGATTCAACAGAAACAATAAGAGATGTATCACCGCTATCTCTAACAGGAGTAAAACCGGCATTGATCAAACCACTTGCGAAATCACTCAATATTTCCTTGTCATAAGTGTGATCATGATCTTCAACAAGCTTTCCGTCTTTATAATATTCAACCTGATCGGGCATAGCAAATGTGTCAGGCCTGAAGTTCTGAGGGTCATACTTTGAAATGTATGTGTCCAGCTCATCTACGTACTCTGCACCTTTAGGATAGCAGCTGTACAGCAATCCTATGATCGCCAGTGTTAATACTAAATTAAAATACTTCATTGTTTTCATGTTTTTTATGTTTATAACTTTTTATTTTTATGGTTCACTTTTGTTAGTAATCATAACAAACATTGTAAACCTTTGTTCAATTATATTTTATAATAAGCAATAAAATAAATGAGAATTTCAGATTCAGGTTATCTTCTAAAAACAAAGATGCAACAATTATTAAATGGTTGCGTCGTATAATTTGTTTTTTTCAAAAAAAGACCGGACTTTATCGTCCGGCCTTCAGTTTGCTATTTTTTATTGTTGCTTCTCTTTGATTTACTGCCTTTTGCAGAGTTTGATTTTTTATCTTTAATTCTGCGTTCAAGTTCCTGAAGAACTGCATATTTTGCTGCTGCAATGGTCTCACGGTTAACCTTTTCGGTTATGCGACCCTTCAGCAGATCCTCAAATTCAATGTATTCACCCATGAGTAACAACTGCGTTATCATATTATTGATCATGGTTTCCTGACTATAACCCTTTGCCTCATATAGAACTGACGCATCTGCCATGAATTCCTCGGCAAAATCCGGATAGTTCGGAAGGCTCATCAACTCATTACATGTCTCTCCGAAACTGCTCAGTTCAATATTCAGGTTGGGTGTAACCAACAGAGGGCTGAACTCTTCTTTTTTATTCTTTTGGGTAAATAAGTTAACCCCGTTCAGGTCAACTTCTACCGAAGGATCATCAATGCGAACAAATTCAGCTTTCATCATTTCGTCAAGCTGATAAAGGTAGAAGTTGTACCTCCACAATTCGTTGCTTGTCTGTCCCAGCTCAAAGATGTGAGGATAACATTTATGAACTATCTTTCTCACTTTGTTCTTTTTTCCGTTTATCTCCGAACTGCCGGCACGCATCTCCTGTATCAGGTTGGTGAGAGCTGCAGCGGCCTTTTGAGGCCCTGTTATCTCTTTTCCTT
>Ga0256913_10000722_pt1 | contig 17183 bp, 13 predicted proteins | sample Axial_MatmetaG_FD_185970 | JGI IMG/M metagenome (GOLD analysis project Ga0256913, IMG submission 185970) | Deep-sea worm associated microbial mat communities from Axial Seamount, Juan de Fuca Ridge, Pacific Ocean - Axial_Mat | ecosystem: Environmental > Aquatic > Marine > Oceanic > Microbial... | reverse complement strand
TTTTTATTCCGAAGAAAAACAAAAATTGTAAAATTCAAAGTTACAATTATTCGTATGTTTGCATATTTAAAATGATTTTGTTGAAATAAATTTGTTAATAATGAAGAAAAATATTTTTTTACTCTGTGGAGTACTGATTACATTACTGATATTTACAGGATGCAACAATCCGAAAGCAATAAAGGGGAAAAAGAGTAATATAATAAACGTCAGACAATCCGTTGACACAGTAGGTTTTGCTCAGTACGATTGGCAGATGGACAGTATTATGATTCGTATTGAGCGTGATCAGGGAAAAGTACTCAGCGACAAGCTGGTATATTCAAAAATTGCTCCGTCGGGCTGGAAAGTTGCAATTTCGCCGCACGACGATTATGCTTATGTCGGATATATGTACCCTGCTGTTCTGAAAAATATAAAAGCGAAAACAATTATCCTTTTCGGTGTAGCACATAAAGCAAAAAAACTGAATCTTGAAGATAAAATAATTTTTGACAGTTATGATTACTGGAAAGAGCCTTACGGTAATGTCAAAGTTTCCGATATACGCGAAGATATTATGAAACAACTGCCAATGGGTATTTATGAGGTTAATGATTCGATGCAAAAAATCGAACATTCGGTTGAGGCGATAATTCCGTTTCTTCAGTATTACAACGAAGATGTTGAAATTGTATCCATTCTTGTTCCGTATATGTCGTTTAAAACAATGGATAAGATTGCCGGCCCACTTGCAAGAGCAATCAACAAATCTGTAAAAAAGAGGAACTGGCAGTGGGGTAAAGACTATGCCATTGTAATCTCAACAGACGCAGTTCATTATGGCGACGAAGAGTGGAGTGGCGAAAATTTTGCCTTTTTCGGAAGCGGATGCAAAGCCAATGAAAAAGCAAAGATCCACGAATATGAAATAATGAAGACCATTTCAGGGCCGCTTTCTCCTGAAGGAATTGAAAATTTTAATAAAGAAACAGTTGATAAAGACGACTTCAGGCAGTATAAATGGACCTGGTGTGGTAGATATTCCGTTCCTCTCGGTTTACTGACTGCTTATAATATGCAGGTACTGAACAGTGAAGACCCTTTGATTGGAACTGCTATCGGTTATGCCAACAGCATTGACCATCCGCAACTCGAAGTCGAAGATATAGGAATGGGTGTTACCGCTCCCGCTCACGACCACCACTGGGTCGGGTATGTTGGGATTGGATATTATTAGGAGAAATTACCCGGAAAAGATCAAAAAAATGCTTTACACATAGTTTTAAAAGTATTTTAATAACAAATTCGTGACTATCCGTGCAATTCGTGGATTATAACAATTGACTGATTATGAATGGACAACAAGAGTTATATAACGTATTAAACGATTTGAATATCAATTTTGAGTATTATGAGCACCCTCCTGCACCGACTATTGAGGAGGCAAAAAAATATTGGGTTGACCTGAAGGCTACTCACTGTAAAAATATCTTTTTCAGAAATCATAAAGGAAACAGGCATTACCTTGTTATTCTGGAACATACACAAGCATTGAATATCCACGATTTGGAAAAGAGACTTAAGCAGGGAAAACTCTCTTTTGCTTCCGAAAAAAGAATGGTTAAATATCTCGGATTAAAACCCGGCTCCGTTTCTCCCTTCGGGCTGATAAACGATAAAGAAAATCATGTGCACCTTTTCCTTGATAAAAACCTCCGGAAATCGGAAAAAATCAGTTTTCATCCTAATATCAATACGGCTTCACTTGTTATTGATTTTAAGGATTTCGAACGATTCCTCGAATGGACAGGAAACGGGTTTGAATATCTGGAACTCTACTGATTTATTGTGTTTCATCATTTGAGGTAAAATTTTCCCGAAATTTTTTTCTTTACAACAAAAAACAGTATGAACAGCTTTGTAACTTGCGATTTCTGAAAAACCTTACATTTGCAGTTCATATATATTTCAATTAATCGTTTATTATGGCCTGGATTATTTTCTGGATTGCAGTTTACCTCGCAATAATTCTGTTTCTTTCATTACGGCACGTTAAAGCGGCAGACATTGAAAATTACCTTGTCAACAATCGGCAGACAAAGACTTTTCCGCTTGTGGCAACCACTCTTGCAACTTTCGTCGGCGGAGGGACTTCAATGGGATTGATGGCAATGGGTTACGAATCAGGATTAGCTGCTGTCGGGATAGGAATAGCTTATGTTATAGGATTTTTTATATTAGCGCGTTTTGCCGCTAAGATGAATGACATCGGACGTAAAGAGACCATTTATTCTTTTCCGCAATACCTGAACAAAAGATATACAAGTTCTGATAATCCGAAGTTTGCCCGTCTTTTTTCTTCAGCAGTAAGCGGAACCAATGTCTTTATCTTCTTTTTTCTGCTATCGGCTCAGTTTGTGGGAATGGCAGCCTTGCTGAAGTTTGCATTTACCATTGATTATATACCGGCAGCCATAATTGCCTGTATTGTGGTTATAGGATATACTGCCATTGCCGGATTATCGGGAGTAATTATTACCGATATGATTCAGTTTATCATTATCGTGTTTATGATTATTGCTATATTTATTCCCGGAATTTATTCTGACTCCCAAGGATTAAGCCGCCTTTCCGAACTACCGGCAAATATGCTCAACGGAACCTTTTACGGCTGGGCATTTCTTATTGCCTTACCGCTGTTTTTGTCTCCTTCGGTACTAATACGGATGGACCTCTGGCAAAGGATTCTTGCGGCAAAGGACGGTAAAACGGCAAAACGTGTCAGTATCATTTCAGGATTGGGGATGTTGCCTTTCTATATAATTTTCCCTCTTGTAGGAATGACCCTTCGTGTTATCCTCGGCGACACAATACATCCTAATGATGTTACCTATCTTTTCATCGAAAGGCACAGCAACGATTTTTTTCTCGGTTTTGCAGTTGTAGGACTAATGTCGGCGTTGATGTCGTCAGGTGATAGTTTTCTGAATCTGATATCAATTTCGGCGGTCAGGGATTTTGCAGGCTGGCGGAAAAAATCTTTATTGTCCGATAAAAAGTATATTTACAAACAGATAAGGATGGCAACCGTTATTTTCGGTTTGATAGCTTTGGCTTTGGCTCTTGTATTACCCAAAATTGTTGACTTGATGGTTGTAGGTATTGCAACCATTGTAATTTTTGTACCTGTTACCTTTCTTGCACTCATCAAAGATGATGTTTACAAATACAGGAAAGCGGCAATTTATAGTATAATATCGGGATTTACGGTCAATCTTTTCTTTTTTGTTTGGGGAACGGTTGCCCCGGAACAATTTCAGGCAAAGTCATCATTTATTCCTGCTTTTATTGTTGCAAGTGTGGTTTTGCTTGTGGGGGTGAAATTGGCAAAAACCGTTTTGCAAAATTGATTTATAAACAATAATTATGTCTCGGGTATTATTTTTCGATTTGGAAATAAATAAGAAAAGTCGCAAGATTGAGAAAATCGGGGCTATTCTTGATGGTGTTGTATTCGGCAACAGTTCCATCGAAAAATTTTATGATTTTGGAAAAGAGGCCGATTTTGTTTGTGGGCATAATATTATTGATTTTGACTTGCCTGCCCTTAAAAATTCCGAAATAAACAGAGATTTCTTTAAAATATCCACCATTGACACCCTCTATCTTTCTGCTCTTCTCTTTTCCGAAAAACCTTATCACAGGCTTGTTAAAAACTACAAACTTGTTGATGAAAGCGATGAAATCAATAATCCCGTTTCTGATGCAAAACTCACACGTCAATTGCTGATTGATGAATACAACGTATTTAGTAAATCTGACACGACTCTCAAAAGCATTTATTATTTTCTGTTAAAAAACGTTCCCGGGTTTGAAGGGTTTTTTAAAGTAGCAGGATTTTCAACTACGGTATCTAGCCTCAAAGATATAATCATCGGATTTTTTAAAGGAAAGCTATGTAAAAATTCAGATTTAACAAATATTATTGATAACGCTCCTGTAACACTCGCCTATTCTCTTTCACTTATTTTAACCGGCAGAGTTGATTCTATAAGCCCTCCCTGGCTTTTGCAAAAGCATCCGGATATCAACGAAGTGATGTATGTTTTAAGGCAACAAAGGTGTGACGATCCAGCCTGTGAATATTGTCGCAGCCATCTAGACCCGAAAAAATCATTACTTCGTTTTTTTGGATACGACAACTTTAGAAAATTTTCGGAAGATGAGAAAATACCACTACAGGAGCAAGTCGTTGAAGCTGCATTACAACGAAAATCTTTACTTGCCATTTTCCCAACCGGCGGTGGTAAATCCTTGTCGTTTCAATTACCGGCATTAATGGCAGGTGAAGCAGGCAGGGAGTTAACAGTGATCATCTCACCCCTTCAATCGTTGATGAAAGACCAGGTTGACAACCTTGAAAATCGTTTCGGTATTACTGCTGCGGTGACAATCAACGGGTTACTTTCGCCTGTTGAACGAAAGGAAGCTTTTGAAAGGATCGAAACCGGGGTGGCTCATATCCTTTACATTTCTCCCGAGTCGTTGCGTTCGCCTTCGTTAATCAACCTGCTTAACAAACGTGCAATTGCAAGATTTGTAATTGATGAAGCACATTGTTTCTCTTCCTGGGGACACGACTTTCGGGTTGACTATCTTTATATCGGTGATTTTATTTCGGAACTGGTTAATAAAAAAGGATTGAAAAAGAATATTCAGGTTTCCTGTTTTACTGCAACTGCCAAACCTCAGGTTATCAATGATATAAAAAATTACTTCAAGTCAAAACTCCAACTCGAACTTATTGACTTTTTATCGGATAGTAAACGGACTAATTTGCGTTACGGTATTTTTTCTTCAAAAGGAAATGAAGAGAAGTTCAATAATCTGAAAAAAGTGCTTTCACAATCTGGAGGTCCAGCTATTGTTTACGTTGCACGTACCAAAATAGCCGAGAATCTTGCCCTTAGTTTACAACGTGAAGGTTTTGACGCTTTGCCGTATCACGGTCAGATGGAAACAAAACAAAAAATTGCAAATCAAAATGAATTTATGAGCGGTGAAGCGGATATCATTGTGGCAACATCTGCTTTCGGGATGGGTGTTGATAAAGATGACATTAAGCTTATAGTCCATTACGATATTCCCGATTCGCTGGAAAATTATATCCAGGAAACCGGCAGAGCAGGCCGGAATGCTTCATTACAGGCCGACTGTTTTGTTTTGTTCGACGAAAATGACCTTAGCAAACATTTCACCCTATTCTACAATACAAGGCTTAACCTGAAAGAGATAGCTCAGGTATGGCGTGGAATAAAAGCTTTAGGAAGATATCGGTCGGGTAAAATTACTAAATCAGCTCTCGAAATTGCAAAATCAGCAGGTTGGGATACGGAAATGCGTGATCTTGAGACTCGTATTACAACAGCCGTTGCTGTGCTTGAAGATGCCGGGTTTATAAAACGTACACAAAATTCCCCAAGGGTATTTGCCGACAGTTTTCTTGTTAAAAACGTGGAAAAAGCCGGCGAAATAATTCGCAACTCGGAGGATTTGCATAAAAATCAAAAAACACAGGCTCAACGTATTATTCAGCGCATTATTAAAGATGATGAAACACAGGTTGATTATCTTGCCGATACGCTCGGTATTTCAAAAGATATTATTGTTCATATTATTAACGTGTTGCGCAATAAAAAAATAATCGGCGATGCCAAAGACCTTACAGCTTATGTTGACACTTCAAAATCGAAAAACGGAGCTCTTATTATTTTTAAAAACTTTATAAAGATTGAAAAAGAGTTGCTTCAAATCATTAATAATGAGCCGAAACAATTATTTCTGAAAGAGATAAATACAGGATTTATCAATAAAGGTCTTGAGTTTAGCACTGTGGATATGCTAAAGGAAATTTTGAGGTTTTGGCAGATAAATAATTTTATTTCGAGAGAAAGAATTAATAGTAATAATCTGGTTTATAAGGTAAAATATAAATTCAAATCTGATATTATTGCTCATGCAGTTATTTCAATTGAGCAACTTTCGGCATCCATAATTGAATATCTGACAAATAAGAAAGAATTGTTGATGGAATCCGAACCGGAATTTAAAGAACATCATCTTTTGAAATTTTCATTGCTTGAGTTAAAAGAAAATATAGAAGTTCCGGGAAAGCTGTTCGGAACCACCTATAAAGTTACGGTTTATGAAAGGGCTCTGTTATATCTGAACAGCATCGGCGCATTGAAGTTGGAAGGAGGATTCCTCATTTTTTACAAGCCGATGAATATTAGCCGAATCATAATGAATAACCGTAAACAATTTACAAAAGATGATTATAAAAAGTTGAAAATATTCTATGAGGGCAAGATTGAGCAAATCCACATAATGGGTGAGTATGCAAAAAAACTGTTGTTAAATTATAGTATGTCAATACGTTTTGTTGACGATTACTTCAAATTGCCTTATGATAAGTTCGTTTCAAAATATTTTCCTAAAAGACGAAAGGAGATAAAAAGACCAATCACTCCTCAAAAATTCAGGCAGATATTTGGTACACTTTCACCGGCACAATTACAGATTATCAATGACGATATAAACAATAAGATATTGGTAGCTGCGGGTCCGGGCAGTGGGAAGACAAAAGTGCTTGTACATAAAATAGCTGCAATGCTGATGCTTGAAGATATAAAGCCCGAACAATTTCTGATGCTTACTTTTTCGCGTGCAGCTGCAATGGAATTTAAAAAACGATTACACGACCTTATGGGCAATGTAGCCTGGTTTATTGATATTTACACCTATCACTCATACTGTTTCAATCTGCTCGGCCGGCTTGGCAACCTTGAAAAGTCGGAAAGCATTATAGGAGAAACCCTTGAAAAAATAAAAAACGGTGACGTTCCGTTTGAAAAAATATCGGGCAAAAGTGTCCTTGTTATAGACGAGTTTCAGGATGTGAATGAGGAGGAGTTTGGACTGATAACCGAAATAGCCCGATTATCACAGCAAATCAGAATTTTGGCTGTTGGCGATGACGACCAGAATATATATGGGTTCAGAGGCTCGTCGGTTAAATATATGACGGAATTTAAAGAAAAACAAAACGCCAAGTCCTATGAACTGCTGACAAACTTTCGTAGCAAAAATAATCTTGTGGATTTTGCAAATCTCTTTGCTCAAACTATTCAAAACCGGTTAAAGAAAAATCCGGTTAAGACCTATACCATTGAAAACGGCATAATTGAGATAAATAAATTTACAGGCCAAAATTTGATTATTCCGCTAACTTTGGATTTGATAAATAAAAATTGCTCAGATACAACTGCAATTCTGACGGCTACAAACGAAGAAGCCGCACTCGTCGATTCCGTTTTAAAATCAAAAAATATTTCTTCAAAACTTTTATTATCAAACGATACCTTTAAAATTGGCGATTTGGATGAGATTAAAACATTCTCAAATTTAATTTTAAGTGATATCGACAACTCTCTCGGAGTTATTTCGGATGTTAGGTGGAAAAATGCAAAAGGTGATTTGCAATCGAATTACAGGAAATCAGAAAATCTATCGTTAAGTTTAAAAATAATTGAAACTTTTGAAAAAAATTATAAACAGAAATTTCGTAACGACTGGCTGTCGTTTATCAGTGAAGTGAATACCGATGATTTTATTTACAATAAGGCTGACGATATTTTGGTTTCGACGATGCACAAAGCCAAAGGCCGTGAGTTTGATAATGTCTTTCTGTTACTTAAGGATTATTATCTGATTAATGATGAAAAGAAAAGAGCTGTTTACGTGGCAATCACCAGAGCAAAAACAAACCTCTTTATTTATACCAATCAAAATTATTTCGACGGTTATGATGTGATAAATCTTGACAGTAAAACCGACAGCTCCGAATATGTTAACCCTGAAAAAATATTCCTGTATCTGACACATAAAGATATTGACCTTGGTTTTTTTAAACTTAGTGGTATTAAAAATGCAGTTTCAAATATATATGCCGGTGACAATCTTCTTTTATCCGAAAAAAAAGAAGGACTTAAAAATCTAAATAACAAGTATGTGCTGAAATTTTCCAAAAAATTCAGGCAGACTTATAACAAATGGACAGATGCGGGATATGGTTTTGAAAAAGCAAAAGTGAACTTTGTAGCTTGGTGGTACGACAGGGATGAAGAGAAGGAGTTTAAAGTTATTTTGCCGGAGATCGAACTTGCAGCACAGATGTGGGAAGATAAAAAATCAGTAATGGACTAAAAATAGTATTTGCCTGGATTAATCATAACCGACACATCAAAATATTTAGCCATTATTCATATTATCCGTATAGTTTATTTTATCTACTTTTACACTCTAAATTCTATAAGATATGGCATCACAAGAAGAAAATTACATACAGTTTCTAGGAGCAGCCGGAACTGTTACCGGCTCGAAATATTTGATAGCTGTTGACGGGTATCATCTTATGGTTGATTGTGGACTTTTTCAGGGTTTGAAAGAGTTGCGGGAACGCAACCGTGCCACTTTCCCCTTTCCCGCCCAAAGAATTGACTGTATTATCCTTACTCATGGTCATCTTGACCATACCGGATATTTACCGCGATTGGTAAAACAAGGCCTCAATTGTCCGGTATATTGTACAGAACCGACAGCCGATCTTACTGAAATTATTCTAAAAGACAGTGCAAAAATTCAGGAGGAAGATGCCGAGCACGCAAATAAAATGGGTTATTCCAAACACAGCCCCGCACTGCCTTTGTATGATTTGAAAGATGTTGATAAGACTTTGCCGATGCTTTCACCGCAGCCGATTGAAGAATTTATTCAGCTAAACGATAATATAAGATTCAGGTTCAGAAAAAATGCTCATATTCCCGGAGCTTCCTTTGTGGAAATGGATATAAAAGGTAAACGTTTTGTTTTTTCCGGTGATATAGGTCGTCCTAATGATCCTATGTTGATACACAGGGAAAAACCGGAAAAAGCAGATATACTTCTCGTGGAATCAACTTATGGCGACAGGTTGCATCCGACAACTAAGACGGAAGATGTACTAAAAAAAATTGTCAATAATGCTATTTCAAACCACGGCCCGCTGATTGTTTCAAGTTTTGCAGTTGACAGGGCACAGGATTTTATGTATGCTATATGGAAATTGAAAAAATCAGGTGAAATACCCGATATTCCGGTTTATCTCGACAGTCCAATGGGGTTGAATGTAAGTAAACTATTTTTGAAATATCCACAGTGGCTTAATCTTGATCCGGGAGTATTCAGAGAGGTTTTCAAAGACACCCGGCTTGTTAAATCGGTTAGCGATACTTTTCTCCTTGCAAAGGATAAATCTCCGAAGATTATCATTGCCGGAAGTGGTATGATGAATGGCGGCAGGGTTTTGCATTATCTCGAAAAACATCTCGGAAATCCAGCAGCTACAATTGTTCTCCCGGGATATCAGGCTGCCGGTACACGTGGAAGACAACTTAGCGACGGCAGTAGGGAAATAAAACTTCATGGTCACTATTTCAAAGTTAAGGCAACTATTGAACATATCAGAACAATGTCGTCACATGCCGACCAAAGCGAATTATTATCCTGGATGTCGGGAATCAGGAATAAACCGGAAAATGTTTTCATTATACACGGTGAACCGCAGGCTTCCGATGCTTTAAGGGTTAAAATACAGGATGAGTTCGGATGGCATTGCCGGATTCCGGTTCTTTTTGAAAAGGTTCCGCTCGAATTCTAAGCTATATCCTGAACAATTCTATGGCCTTATCGTTATTTCTACTGATGAAAAAACGGATTAAACAAAAAAATAAAATTTTATCTTTTTGTAAAGTATAAATCATCTATTTTTGTAAGCAGAGATAAGTAAATTTTATGTTATGGAAACGATAACGCTAAATATACAAAACAAGGCGATTAAGGAAAAAATAATTCGGTTTCTTGAAGATTTTGTTAAATCTGATATTGAAATTACGAATATTGAAGACCTAAAGGATTTAATGCTTATTGAGGAGGCTAAAAAAGAGAACGAAGAAAATATTTCTCTTGACAAGGTGCTTAAAGAATATGGCATTGAAGAATGAAATAAACATAAAGGCATATAAGGATCTAAATAATATACCACGAAATGATTCCATTAAAATTTTGAGGGAAATAAAGGGTCTGATTATGTTTCCTAAAGTTTCAAATATATAAAAATTTTCTAATATCTCACCATCATATCGAAAAAGAGTTGGTAATTATAGGGTACTTTTCGATAAAACAGATGATAAAATAATTGTTTACAGAATTCTTCACAGGAAGGAAAGTTATAGATAATATATTTATAGTAGTTAGTTTAACGAAAGAATGTAGCTACAGGTGAAGATTTGATTTTATCTATATTGCTATATTGAATTTATTATGAAATATCATATAATTACACTCGGTTGCCAGATGAATATGTCGGACAGTGAACGAACACGTCCTGTCATTGAAAGTATGGGCTACTCCTGGACGGATAATGAAGAGGAGGCAGAGTTGCTCGGTATCCTTGCCTGTTCCGTCAGGCAAAAGGCCATTGATAAAGTCTATTCCAGAATTCACAAATGGAATAAAAGAAAGGATAGGCAAAACCTGCTGACTTTTTTAACCGGATGTATTCTGCCCGCAGACAAGGTCAGGTTTATGAAGCTTTTCGACATTGTTTTTCCGATGAGCGAACTGAAAGAATTACCTGAGATGATTTCGCAATACGGAATCGTTACACCTGCCGGATTGCAGCAGTCGCCCGAAACGGTTTCGTTTCATAGCGAGCGGCTTAAAGAGTTGCAAAAACAGACAAGTTCATTAAAGCTTAACGAACATATATTCGACTTTTGGCATATTAACCCCGAATATACATCACATTTTGAGGCTTTTGTCCCGATTCAGAACGGCTGTGATAAGTTTTGCTCTTTCTGTGCGGTGCCTTTTACACGGGGACGGGAAGTTTCAAGACCGTCTGATGAAATTCTAAATGAGGTCCGGTCGCTTATTGACAGAGACTTTAAATCAATTACCCTCCTCGGGCAAAATGTTAACTCTTACGGACTTGACAAAAAGGGAAATGAGATTAGTTTTCCGGAGTTGTTAAGAAAAATCGGGGAGATGGGTAAAAAATCGGGAAAAGAATTTTGGGTCTATTTCACTTCGCCGCACCCGCGCGATATGACTGACGAGGTGATTGAAGTAATTGCCGAATATCCCAACCTTGCAAAACAAATCCATATTCCTGTTCAATCGGGTGACGACAAGGTACTTATGCGTATGAACCGTAAATATACTGTTGATGATTTCAGAAAAATTATGAATAATATCAGAACATTGCTTCCGGAGGCAACCGTTTTTACCGATATCATAGTCGGTTTTACGGGAGAAACGGACGAGCAGTTTGAGAATACCAGAAAGATAATGGATGAGTTCAACTTTAATATGGCCTACATTGCGCAGTATTCTGTCAGGCCCGGATCCACAAGTTCAAAGTGGGAGGATGATGTTACCGTGCAGATTAAAAAACAGAGATTTCATAAGCTTACTGATGACCTGATGAGAGTCTCTTTTGAAAAAAATAAAGAGATGTTAGATAAAACCTATCGTGTATTGGTCAGAGGTAAGGAACGAAACCAAAAGTTTCTGGCCGGATTAACTGAAGGTAAAATAAATGTGCGCATTCCTGCAACGGATGATTCATTAATTGGAAAAATAATTGATATTAAAATTAACGCTGCAACGGAATTTTCAGTGGCAGGGGAAATTGTTTAATTATAGAGAGACAGGGTATGCCTTGTCTCAACAGATAAAAAATGAGAAAAAAAATAGCATTTAAAACTCTCGGCTGCCGCCTGAATATATTTGAAACAGATGCCCTGGTTTCTCAATTTCGTAATGCCGGTTACGAGGTGGTTGACTTTCATAGTGAAGCAGATGCATACATTGTAAATACCTGTACCGTAACAAATCATAGTGATAAAAAATCGCGGCAGGAAACTAAAAAAGCTTCCAGAACAAAAAGTGATGCCGTTTTGGTAGTTACAGGTTGTATGGCTACAAATAAAAAAGTTGAACTGGAGAAAGAGGATAGGATAACCTATGTTGTGGATAACGAACAAAAAAGCGACATTTTCCATCTGCTCGACAGCCACTTTAAGGGTGAGATAATTACTACCAGTGAGTTAAATCGTGACCGTTTTGGGTTTGGTACTGTTGAAGAAGGACTTCATACACGCAGCCTGATAAAAATACAGGACGGATGTAACAACTATTGCACTTTTTGTATTGTGCCCTTTGTGAGGGGAAAAGCAGTTAGTCGTCCCTGGAAAGATATTGAGAAAAATATCAGGGAGGTTTTGGAATACGGCTATAAAGAAATTATTATTACAGGTGTTAATATAGGAAGGTATGATGCTGATGGGATGAACTTTGAAGACCTTGTGGAGAAAGTGCTGGATATTCCGGGTGATTTCAGGGTAAGGATTTCCTCCATCGAACCGGAGGGTTTCGGTGATAAACTGTTCGGTCTGTTTTCGCACCCCAAACTCACCCCGCATTTGCATTTGTGTATTCAAAGCGGTTCGGATAAGATATTGAAACAAATGCGTCGTACTTACACCGTCAACGATTTCAGGATGATGGTAAATAAAATTCGTAAGCGCATCCCCGATTTCAACTTTACTACCGACCTGATGGTGGGTTTCCCGGGTGAAACAGAGGAGGACTTCCGGCTTTCACTACGGGTAGCCGAAGAGTTCGGGTTTAGCCATATACATACATTCAAATACTCAATACGCAAAGGAACGCGTGCAGAGCGGATGCCTGAACAAATACCGGAGAAAGTTAAAACACAACGTAGTGTTAAGGTCAGGGAGATAGCTAAAAAAAACAAACGTAAATACCGCAGTTCATTTATTGGTAAACAGCAAACGGTATTGGTTGAAAAAATTAATGATAAGGGATTTGCAAGCGGCTATGGGGAGCATTACATACCCGTAATATTTAACAGTGATGAAACCACACGGAGAAATGAATTTTATACTGTAGAGATAATTGATATTGGAAAAGGAGAAGATCCTGATTTAATAGGGAGAGTAGTATGATAATTTTATTAATAATTTGAATTTTTTTATACCGACAATAAAACCATTATTAATATATTTGCATTGTCAAATTATATAATAAAATGGGTACTAATATCTTACAATTAAAAATTACTCTTCAGCGTATAGCACCATCTATATGGCGAAGGGTTGAGGTAAAAGACGATATTACATTTTACGAATTGCATCACGTTATTCAAATTGCAATGGGCTGGTGGAACGAACATCTTTTTGAATTTAACATCGGAGGTTATACGATTGGAATTACCGAGGACGGAATGGCTCCCGAAGGTACGTTGGAATCCAAAGAGGTTAAGCTCTCACGACTTATTGATACCGAAAAGATAAAGTTTAAATATTTGTATGATTTTGGTGATAATTGGGATCATGTAATTGAGGTCGAGAAAATTTCTTCTGAAGATAAAAACAAAAACTATCCGACTTGCATTGGAGGTGAAAGAAATTGTCCGCCTGAGAATATTATGGGTTTTCCGGGTTATTATAATCTACTGGAGATAATGAAAGATAAAAAACATCCTGAGTATCGTGGAATGGTGGAGTGGCTCAGTGAAGAATATGACCCTGAGTATTTTGACCTTGAGGAAACAAACGGAGAATTACAGTTCATAATTAAAACAAAAAACCGGAATCCCAATTAGATATAAATTGTTATTTTTGCATCTTTAATTTTTAATAACAATAGTGATGGAAATATCAGGAAGAATAGTCAAAATATTACCCGAAGTAACAGGTGAAGGAAAAAACGGACCCTGGAAAAAGCAGGATTTTGTAATTGAAACCGAAGAGCAATATCCCAAGAAAGTTTGTATAACGGTTTGGGGTGATAAAATTGACCTTAAAAGCTTTACAGAAAATGATGCCGTAACAGTAAGCATAAATATTGAAAGTCGTGAGTATAACGAGCGTTGGTACACTGATGTGAAAGCTTGGAGGGTTGTTAAATCATCTGTCTCTTCAGGCCTCCCCGGATTTGAAACTCCTCAGCCTGAATCAGAGCCACCTGATTTTATTGACGCAGCTGACTCGGATACGGGAGATGATTTACCGTTTTAATATCTCGTACTGAGTTGTTTATTACTCAACTATTCTGAAACGACAACCCTTTTAACAACTGTGAAATCCTCTGCCGTAATTTTACAAAAGTAAATACCAGTTTGCAGATTGCCGGCATCTATCGTAAGAGAATGCTCGCCGAGTTGCTGTCTGTAATCCGGTTTTGCCGTTAAAACCTTATTTCCGAGAAGGTCATAAAAAGAAACAATAATATCGGTACTTTTTACAAGTTCATAGTCGATTTTGAATTTATTTTTAAACGGATTGGGATATATCCTGATATTTGTAACAGGTTCCGATGATTGTATTTCCGGTAAAGAGGTAATCAAAGAGTGAAGTGTTATTGAAAAAGATGAATTCCAAACCGTGTTACCATCTGTTATTTCAAGGTTGAAATCGGCAATATGGTCGTTGATAACAAGTTCTCCCACATCAAATGAAAAAGCACCCTCTTTTGTTTCGGAGGCTCCCGGTTCAAGGGGTAGCCAGTTACTGGTAAAGGTTTCCATTATAATATTTGTGTCGGCTGTTGTAAGCTCAGCTACCAGATTTTCAGAAATAGTATCTCCCACATTAAACAGTGTCACGTTCAGCAAAATATTCTCACCTGCATCGGCTTTGCCATCGTTATTCCCGTTTGAATCGTCAATTTCAAAAGATTGTAACAGTACGAAAACGCCTTGTGCCTCCTCAACCTGAACAGTACCGAAAAAGGGCTGACGATTTTGACCCGTAACCACGACATCGGCAATTCCCGGTTCGGTAAAAGGAGTAAAAATATCAATCTCCGCCACACCGTTTTCATCTGCGGAAGCAGCACCGTGTAATACACCGTTCATCGAAACGGCAGCGTACATATACGGTTCGGTATTTACGGTAAATGTTTCCGTTCCGGGAGAAATCGAAGGCTCGTAAGCAACCGACGGTAATGACGGTTCGGGAACGTAAATCATTACAGAAGGATCACCGAGAAGGTTATAAACTTCCCAATAATAAGTTTCAATACTCGAACCTGCCTGAGTAACCGCAAGATTTCCAGCGACAGGCATCTGTCCTATGGTGATGTACCATTCTTCAACCGGTTCGTTGTTCTGATGTAACCACCGGTCAATTAATCCAAGTGCCTCAGGATCGTAAGGCGGGTTCGATGATATATCTTTAAACCCAACCATCCACCAGTAATCTTCATCCCAGTAAGTACTGTTTGCCGCTCCGATATAAGCTAACGCACCCTTGTTTGCAACCCTGACGATCTCTTCACCAAAACAGGTTGAAAAAAATGAAGCAGATGAGCAACAATTTCCTACCACAAGTGGATATTTGTGTTCATTTGAAAAAGAGGCGATATGACCTATGTTTAAAGGAGGACTCGCAAAACCGAAAGAACTGCAATGACCGGTATAGTTAACAAACGAGACCCCGTTGCTGAATTTCTGTATCATCATATCGGTAAAATTCGTGTCGGGTGAAAACGGAGGCGTATAGATATGAGGAAAAATTCCATTGCTTTGGTTTAAATAATTGTCAGCCATATAATATATCTGGCCGTTGCCCCAAAGTGTATCATATCCCGCTGCTACTCCCGCAACCAGCATAACAGAATCGAGATATGAGGGGTTTGGGAACTGATACTTTTCATATTCAACTGTTTTTGCGATTTGCGGTTCCAGCTCGTCAGGAGAGTTTGCCGAGAAGCGGCCATAGTAACATTCGGGGAAAATATCGCCTGAATACTCCGCATAATAAAGGTCGGTAAGATGAAATCCCTGAACGGTAGAAAACGAAGGAACCTGATCAACATCTCCTACAAAAAGGATAAAACTTTGCGGATTGTATCCTTCCGGCGGATTATTGTACAGATTCTCAAGATATGCCTTTATTGATTCCGTTGTATTACCAACCTCCGGGTCATCGGTATAACCTGTAATCACCCTGAATCCCTTCTGTGTTTTCCATTGAATAAAAGGCTGGAGAGCATCATAAAACATAGGATCGGAGATAATCACATAAGTAACCGGAGAACTTGTTATAAGTTCGTCGGGAGACAGCGGTTTATAGTTAATCAGTTTTGAATGAATGTTTTCGTAAAAAGGAGAAAAAAGATTTTTCTTTGAACTTTCGGTAAGTGTGATATCTCCATTTTTGAATGTTATATTTATCACCAATTCATCGAATACTCTGATGGTTCTTGTTGTGGGATTATATTGCACAGGTGCAATTTTAAGCCTTCCTATACGGACTCCACGCATTGTCCCCAATATTTTCGTACTTACCAACTCCTGATTTATAAAACCGTTTACGGTATATGCAGCCGTGTTAACGGTATAATCAATCTGAGGTTCGTCAATATTTTTTGGAACCGGAGCGTGTGCAGGAATAACAATTCCGTCAAAACCCAAATCCACAAGTTTAAAATCCCGGAATGAGGACCGGATAATCTCAACTTCAATCGTTGCCCCGAAAGGCACCTCAATCAGTTTTTTAAGAACAGGCAATTCGGGATTCCCGGCAACAAGCGACTTTCCGTAACCCGGAATTTCAACTTTGATAAAATTTCCGCTAACCGTTTCGACATTCGACAAAGCAAACGAAGAAACCGTATTTATAAGTTGTAATTCCGAAGAGGTATTTTCAGTTACTGTAAAATCGGTTTTATTCCGATTATTAAGCTTAATGTCCTTTGCAGAAGAGTAGAAAAGGCTTGCAAAAAAGAGAAGAATTAGAAAAAACATACGAGTTTTCATGACAAAATAATTTAAACTGTTTTTAAAATAAAGTCTTTTTTAGGCTTGAATTTACAAAAGTAGAAAATTTTTATCTCTTCTGCAAGGAATACATTAAGGAAATTTCAGTATCCTGATGAAATATTCAGTTTTTTTGCAACCGAAATATCTTCAAAATTCTTTATTACTTCCGGTATAGCAATATAATCGTACTCAACTATCGAATTCATAATATTAGTTTTTTCGGTTATAAATTTTTTTTAATTCCTCAAAC
>Ga0256913_10000721_pt1 | contig 17192 bp, 13 predicted proteins | sample Axial_MatmetaG_FD_185970 | JGI IMG/M metagenome (GOLD analysis project Ga0256913, IMG submission 185970) | Deep-sea worm associated microbial mat communities from Axial Seamount, Juan de Fuca Ridge, Pacific Ocean - Axial_Mat | ecosystem: Environmental > Aquatic > Marine > Oceanic > Microbial... | reverse complement strand
TGAAGCGGCAGCCATTTCACGGGCAGTCTTCCTGATAACATTCGGGTCGATGGTAGTAATACCATATGCCCATTCGGGAGTCATTGACTTAACATGTTCCTTCAACTCATCAAACCCGAAGGTATATTTTTCTACATAAGCTTTGTCGTACAGCTCTTCGTTAATAATTACATGAGTCCAGGCCAACAAAAGAGCCATGTCGGTGGCAGGTTTAATGGGTAACCAGTATTTTGATTTACTGGCAGCCGTACTGAATCGCGGATCAACAGTAATAATGGTAGCCCCGTTATCGATGGCTTCCGACATTTCCTGAACCTGTCCGTTGTGCATGTTTTCACCAAGGTGCGATCCGATTAATACCAGACATTTGGTATCACGAATATCCGTTCTTTCGGGCGACATCACATCCTCGCCGAAGGTAGCAGTAAAGGCAACCTCGCGAGGTCCCCGACACTGTGCAAACGAAGGAGCTGTAATATTTGGTGAACCAAACGCTTTAACCAAATGGCTGAAATGCTTTCCTCCGGTACCGTGTGAAAACAATGCCAGACACTCAGGGCCATGCTCCATACGAAGCTTATTCATTTTCTCAGCAACAAGATCAAGGGCTTCATCCCAACTTGCTTTTCTAAAATACTGCGCTCCGTCAGACTTCGTCTCTCTGATAAGTGGCGTTTTCAAACGGTCTTCATCATAATACATTCCCACACCACCAGTTCCTCTGGGACAAAACCGGCCATTACTATGCGGATCATCCTTATTACCAATGATTTTTCGAATATTTCCCTTTTTATCTACATAAGTGAAACCTGCACATTTCCAAAAGCATACTTCACAATAAGTAGGATAATTTGTAAGCTCTTCATCACTCACCGGAGAGGTATCCCCATCTGCAATAAACTGGGCGCTGACACTATCCCAACTTAAGGCATGAAAGCCCAGGGCCGCAGCACCGGTTCCGGCAGCAGTAATTTTAATGAAGTCCCTTCTTGTTTTCATCCTGAATTATTTTTATTTAGAATCTCTTTTCCAACACAATACAACAAGCTACCTGTATATATATGTATAGATGTTCATATGTTGTGTTCACAAAATTATGCAATAAATTATGAATAATCACTGTTTAAACCGGTTCTATATTGTGGTCTATATTATTGATTGTGTGAGGTATAAAAAAAGCATCGAAAACTACAGCAGAAATCATTAAGGCTGATATATAATGTGTTACACTGTTTATTTGAAAAGAGAATAAATTAGAAATTTTTTTTTGCGCCTATGCACTTCACACATCGATACAATGCTCCTTCGCCGCATTACTCAGAGAGTTCAAGTCCATATTTGTTAAAGGTTTTAAAATCTTTACCAAATATGGATCTGATTACAATATTTTGTCGAATTTTGAAGTGTCCTAAAAAGAGAAAGGCTATACATTTGCATGTATTAATTATTACTATCTGGCAGTTATAGTTTATCATTAAATTATACCTTATAATGAAGCTGTTGAAAAAAATATTTCTATTCTATTATGAGGGTTTCAAAGGCATGACGGTTGGCAAAAAATTATGGTTTATCATTTTCATCAAGCTATTTATCATGTTTGCCATCTTAAAATTTTTCTTTTTCCCCGATTTTTTAAAAACAAAATTCAACTCGGATTCCGAGCGTAGCGATTATGTAATCGAACAAATAACTTCTCCAATCAATAACAAATAAATAATTGTTTATGGAACATTTTGACTTAGCATTGGTTGATTGGTCTCGCGCACAATTTGCGTTAACAGCATTGTACCATTGGATTTTTGTCCCCATCACACTGGGAACATCTTTTATCATTGCCATCATGGAGACCATCTATGTGAAAACTGGTCAGGAGATTTGGAAACGGATTACTAAATTCTGGATGACCCTGTTTGGAATCAACTTTGCCATTGGCGTTGCCACAGGCATTATTCTTGAATTTGAGTTCGGTACCAACTGGTCGAACTACTCATGGTTCGTAGGTGACATCTTCGGAGCACCACTGGCCATCGAAGGTATCATGGCATTCTTTATGGAATCCACCTTTATTGCCATCATGTTTTTCGGGTGGGATAAGGTGAGCAAAGGGTTTCACCTTACTTCATCGTGGCTGGTGGCCATCGGGTCAAACCTGTCAGCTTTATGGATATTGGTTGCCAACGCGTGGATGCAGAATCCGGTGGGGATGGAGTTCAACCCTGATACCGCCCGCAACGAAATGGTTGACTTTTGGCAGATATTGTTCTCCCCCACGGCCGTTAACAAGTTTTTGCATGTTATCACATCGGCCTATACCTATTCAGCACTGTTTGTTATAGGTATCAGTGCATGGTATTTAATAAAAAATAAAAATCTTGCTCTTGCCAAACGAAGCATGGTAGTGGCCTCTACTTTTGGTTTAATTACTTCACTGTTTATGGTTATGACCGGAGACGAATCGGCTCGTGAAGTTTTTAAAGTACAACCCATGAAGTTTGCAGCCATGGAGGGTTTATATTATGGTGAAACCAACGCACCGCTGGTTGCTATTGGTGTTTTTGAGAAAGCACCCACACCTGAAAATCCCAAAGCCAAAGAGTGGGCTGCTAAAATTGAAATTCCCAATTTATTGTCGTACATGGCTGCACTCGACCCAAATGCTTTTGTACCGGGTATTCACGACATGGTACATGGAAACAAAGAGCAGGGAATCGTTTCGTATTACGACAGGATAGCAAGAGGAAAAACAGCCATTCAGGCACTGGCTGATTACAAAACAGCGAAAAAAACCAACGACCAAAACAAAGCATCAAGTTCGCTGGTCACTTTTAAAGAAAATTATAAAGATTTCGGTTACGGTTATTATGATGACCCGCACGATCTCATCCCCAATGTGCCACTGACCTTTTATTCCTTCCATACGATGGTAGGCCTGGGTACCTTGTTTGTGCTGATCTTTATTTTGACACTCATATATTCCGTTAAAGATAAAATTACAAACAAACGATGGCTTTTATACACTGCTTTATGGTCGATCCCGTTAGGTTTTCTGGCTCAGGAAGCAGGCTGGATGGTGGCCGAGTTCGGAAGACAACCCTGGGTGGTACAGGATTACATGCCCACATTAACGGCTGTTTCCAATATCGATCACACTTCGGTAATAATAACGGTACTACTGTTTACCATTACATTTACCGTATTGCTGATAGCCGAAATAAAAATTATGTTGAAACAGATTAACGGATTTAATGATGGAGGGCACTAATCATGTTTGAAAACTTATCTTACCTCACATTACAGGAATATTGGTGGGCCATCGTAAGCCTGCTGGGTTCATTATTGGTTTTTCTCCTTTTTGTTCAGGGAGGACAGACCCTGCTTTACACCCTCGGTAAAACCGATTCGGAAGTAAAAGTACTGGCCAACTCACTGGGTCGTAAATGGGAATTTACCTTTACCACACTAGTAACTTTTGGAGGAGCTGCTTTTGCATCGTTCCCATTGTTTTATGCTACCAGTTTCGGAGGTGCTTACTGGGTTTGGATGATTATTCTGTTTGCTTTTATCATTCAGGCTGTTTCGTACGAATACCGCAGCAAAGCCAGCAACTGGCTTGGCACCAAAACCTACGATACCTTTTTGTATATAAACGGGCTACTGGCTACCGTTTTACTCGGTACTGCAGTGGCAACCTTTTTTACGGGTTCGGAATTTTTGGTAAACAATATGAACCAGTCGTTCTGGCAATCGCCATTCAAAGGACTGGAGCTGGCCTTTAATTTAGGTCGTTACGCCACCTATATCAACCTATCCCTGGGGCTTGGTGTTTTCTTCCTTGCCCGGATATTGGCCATCCTCTACTTTATGAATAATGTGGATGATGATGCCATTTTGGAAAGAGCCCGTAGAAATCTACTTCCCAATGCAACACTTTTCCTCGTGTTCTTCCTCTTCTTCCTGATTAATATTCTTTTTATCTCAGGTTTTAACTACAATCCGGTTACCAAAGCGGTTAATATTGAATCGTTTAAATACCTCCACAATCTACTGGCTATGCCAGTAGTATTAGTTGCATTACTTATTGGTGTTGTTTTGATATTAATGGGAATCTTCAGGGCAGCTTTTGCCTACGAAAAGTGTGGCAGGCGTGCCGTATGGCTGACAGGAGCAGGAACCGTATTAACAGTATTTGCTCTCTTCCTTACAGCAGGGTTTAATCACACGGCTTTCTATCCGTCGGTTTACGATCTGCAAAGCTCATTAACCATCGAGAATGCTTCTTCAAGCCAATACACCCTGATTGCCATGAGCTATGCTTCGCTAATGGTTCCATTTGTGGTGGCTTACATTTGGTATGCCTGGAAATCACTGAACAAGAAACGTATCACGGTAAAAGAGATGGAAGAAGATTCGCATGCTTACTAACGATAACTTATTAAACAAATATAAAAAAACAGATCATGTACACCGAACAAATAATATGGTTTTTAAGCTGGCCGGTAATCATCTGGTTTTCGTACCAAATGGTTAAGGTTGCTTTAAAGAAGTTTGAAAAAAACAGTAGTGATTAAATAGTTCTGTTTCTAAAGAAAAAACCAAAGGAACAGAAAAAGAATATAAGAGGCTGTTCCAAAAGTCTCTAATAATAACCCTGCCAGATTGAGCGGAGCCGGGTTCGGCTTATTACCAACGTAATACAGTTTTTGACTCCGTTCAAAATGACATCATACACTACTTTTGAGATAACCTCTTTATCATTTAATCACTTTTTTGTATGTACATGAAGTTACAATTTCAGTATTATTTATTGAATGATCTCAAATTAAATTACCATAAAACACCGCCCCGTCATACCGGCCGAACATAAACAAACCCTTTGTTTTTTCCAAATTGTATTTAATTCTCTTAATATGTAACATTACTATTAACAATTCGTTGTACATAAAAACCTTTGATTATTTATTATTTTATCAAAAAGATTAATGTTTAATAGAATTGTAACTGTTTCTTGTTTTTTGCTTTTAATGATTCCTTTACCATCTAAAGCTCAAAACACTTCTGTTGTCAAGCGACCCAAAGTGGCCGTGGTACTTAGTGGCGGTGGTGCCAAAGGGCTGGCTCATATTGGATTCTTAAAAGTAATGGAGAAAGCCGGTATTCATCCTGATATTATTGTTGGAACCTCGATGGGAAGTATCGTGGGCGGATATTACTCGCTGGGGTTCTCGGTTGATAGTATTGAGTCGATAATCAATCAAATTGACTGGAAGATTGTTTTGAGCAACAAAGTTCAACTCAGGCAGGTAAATATTGACGAAAAGAAAAACTACGACGAATACATCATGGAGTTTCCCATTGAAAAATGGAAACCGCGATTGCCTTCGGGAGCCATAAAAGGACATGAGTTAGAGTTGTTGTTTGACCGGCTGGACTGGACTGCGGTGAAGTATAATAATTTTGATGAATTCCCAATTCAATATCGATGTGTATCGGTAGACATTTTAACCGGCGAACCCTATATTTTTAAAGAAGGTAATCTCTCGCTGGCATTGCGTTCAAGCATGTCGATACCCACGGTAATGGCTCCTGTTAAATACAAAGGCATGTTGCTGGTGGACGGAGGATTGGTTAAGAATTTCCCGGTAGATGTGGCAAAACAACTTGGTGCTGATATTGTCATCGGGGTATATACCGGTGGCAAATTGCTGCCTGAAGACCAGCTTAACTCATTGTTGAGTGTATTAAAACAGTCGTCGCTGCTGGCAGGAATTAAAGATGCTGAAAAACAACGTAAAAATTGCAACATTTATATTGAACCCAATCTTACAGGATATTCAGCTTCCGACTTTTCTAATTCTGACAGTATCATCCAACGAGGGTACAAAACCTCTTTACAATATTTTAACCAATTGAAAACACTGGCAGATAGTCTGAACAATTTGTCGCTTACGGTGAATAAGCAACCTGCCTTAAATGATTCTCTTTACATTACCGGTTTTGGTATAAGTAACATTAAAGATAAATATACCAAACGGATGCTGCTACGCTTTATTGAACGGGAGCAAAAGGGATGGTATCATTATACCGGCATTGAAGAACGCTGTCGTGATCTGTTTGGTACAAGACTATTTGATAAAGTGGGCTATTCTATTAAGCCGGTTGACTCATCATTTTACAAAATCGTTTATCAGTTTCAGGAAAGTAACAAAAACAGTTTGGGCTTTGCAATCAACTACTCCAACTATTCCAAAGCAGCTATTATTGTGGATCTGGTTTTACGCAATATGTATATTTCTGGTTCAAAGCTTGAATTGAAGGTAGCATTGTCAACGCTGCCAAAGATAAAATTCAGATATACCAAATATGTTGGCAAACGTTCGATGATGGCTTTTGCTACCGGTTATAATTATGAGGAAAGGTTGTTTCCTGCTTATAATGAAAATTCATGGGTTAAATCAGCGGAATACCTTCGAAAATATCACCTTTTCTACCTGCAATGGTCACTGTTCTTAGGACGACATTCTGAAATATCGCTTGGCTATAATGCACAATTAATCTATCAGAACCCTCACGTTGAATCGGAAGAGGATTTGATCAGCAGAATACGTTTATCAACCCAGAGTACCTTATTTAAAGTGGTTTATAATCATTTAGACAAAAAGCACTTCCCTGATCGTGGAATATACAACCGGTTTACTACAACCTTGTATATTAATCCATATTACGAAATAACATTTAAACTGGCAAACGAAACGGAACAGGTAAAATCTTATTCCACCGGTAATTTTCTTCAGTTCAGGAACAGTTTTGCAGGCTATTCTAAATTTGGCCCGGTTAGTTTGATTAATGAAATTGATCTATATGCCTCCTTAAGCGAAAATGCCAATAATTTAAATGCTTTTATTTTAGGAGGAAGCGACGAACCTTACGACTACTATTCCATTCCGTTTTGGGGTCTGCCAAAAAATTTCACCGTATTGGGTAGCGGCATGCTTTACCGTATCGGACTTCGCTACGAGTTTATTAAAAACTTTTACGTAACAGCTAAAACCAATGCTATTTTCGACCTCTACGTTTCTGAAGATCAACCTGAAGAAGATGCTACTTATCTCGATGCTCAGGCTTTTGCCGGATGGGGTGCAGGGTTGTCATACAATTCCATAATTGGCCCCATCTCGTTTATTGTCACCAAAAGTTTTGATTACGGACCGTATTGGACTTACGTCAATATCGGGTTCAGATTTTAAAAACTGATTTTCAGAAACAAGGTTGGCGTTAACGGAATGGCTTCAGCGTAAATATTAATTGAGCTGGTTTGGTTTAGAGGAACTTTTTCAAAATTTGAAAATTTGATGTTCTGCGTATTGAGAATATTCAAAACAGAAACTCCGATTTCTCCTTCAACCTTTCTGTTTAAAAAACGCCATGTTGCCGATCCGTCGAGCCTGCTGTACGGGTAATCTTTTTGAATTTGGTGCTGATTGTTAAAAGTGATGGGGAAACCGGTTCCGTAAACATAATTTGCCGAAAGGTAAAACGGAGAGAGGTTAATCATGGTTCCCAGCTTGATTTCATGACGTTGGTCTTGTGGTGATCTACGATAATTCCGGTTCGGGAAATAATCAAATTGTTCTTCTGTTCTACTGTATGAATAGGCCATCCAGAGAGTGCTGCCCCGGTAATCTTTTTTAAGCATTAAATCCATACCGTAACCTCTGCTGTTACCATGGTAAATATCAGGAGCTACAATATCCTTGTATTGAACGTAACGGCTTAAACCATCTACGGTTTTAAAGTAGGCTTCAAGGCTGATTATGTATCCTTTTTTTAAAAAACTAATTCCGGCCACATTATGCATCGCCTTTAAAACAGGGATATCCTTATTGTCACAAACAGTCCATAAATAACGATAGTTACCCTGGTTGTCGATGGCTGATGTTCGAGTTACATACTGGTTGTACAATCCCCATGCAAGCGAAAATGTCCATGAATCGGAAGGCTTGTAAACAGCTGAGATTCTTGGTTCAAAATATACTTTCTTTAAGTAGAATGCCTGTGTTATACGGCCTCCCGGTTTTACCGTAAATTTACCGTAAGAAATAACATCCTGCAAATAGCCATAAAGTCTGGCAGCTGAAACATACAAATCTGAGATAGTGATATTAAATGTGTCGGCCTGAAGGGTGCTTTTGTTTGAAATAATCCCTCCGCCAAATTCAAGTGTATGATGGCTTGTAACAGGAAACCTGTTTTCAACTTTCAGGGTAGCCTCATTAATTTTGTTGACAGAATTGAATTTTGAGATGTTGTTGATCTCCCCGTTCCATTTTTTCTCAATCCGGTAATCGTCTGAAAATTTCTTTCGCAACGAAGAAAAGGAAAGGATAAACTTGGAAGAACCATTGTTTTTCCACTCTTTGCCGTAAAAGAACGATCCACCTGACTGGGTGTTTCGCTCATCCGTATTTTTTAAGATTCTTCGGAATTGCAATGGTTCGTCGATGCTGTATTTAAAAATATCGTTGCTGGCGTACAGGCTAATAAAATAGTGATCGTTTTTTCCAGCAATACCCGAATACTTTATATTGATATCGCGAAAAGTATAATTGGGTTTTACATTGATGTTTACCGAAGCAGGACCGTTAAGACTGTCGTTTCGATGAATGGTATATTCGGTAGGATTGTAAAGGTTAAAATAGGTATGTCTGAAAGCAATTACCAGAGAAGATCTGTTTTTAAACGGAACCTCCAAAAGGGAATTGATGGTCATGTTGTTGATGGTAAAAACACCTGAAACTTTTTTAGTGTTTCCGGTAATTCCCGAAATATTAACGATGCCTCCTGCTCGTTCTCCAAATTTGGCATCGTAACCTCCTTTCATTACCTCAATATCTTGAGCCATTAACGGGTTAAAGGAACTGATGTTGTCGTTGAAATTTCTCAATCCATACACCGTAAATCCATCAAACATCACCTTGCTTTGCCCGGCGTAGCTTCCCCAGATAATCATGCTGTTAGTTTGTTCGCCGGAGGCCAGAATACCTGGTTGAAGCCTTAACAGGTTGAATACCGAATTGTCGCCATAACCCGGAAGGTGGGTGGCCACTTTGCTGTTGAGCCGCATGATTCCGGGTTGCTGACCAATCTGAGAAACAAAATCGATGCTCTTGCCTGTAATCTCAACCTCGGTTAGTTTAACCGATGATGGTGTAAGTTGAATGATGTTGATTGTATCGATTAACAAAACTGTGTCAAGAATATAGTAGCCCAGATGAGAAATAATGGTTTGAACAGGAGTGCTTTGGTCGATGATTCCACTGAAATACCCATTTACATCCGAAATGAAATTTTTATCGCTGGTTAATATATGCGAGAATGCAAGCGGCTCACCTGTTTTTATGTCTTTAAGATATCCTTTTAAAAAGTGTTTTTGCATGGATTTTGGTTTAAAATCCTGTTTCTTATAGATTACATAAACATTACCTTCGTAGCTATAATCCAAGGGGTACGGTTTCAGTAACGTTTTAATAGCTTTGTCGGGGGTGGCAAAGCCTTGATGCATCGAAACAATGTATTTCGACAGCAGCATATCATCAAATGAGAAATGAATATTGTATTGTTCGCGAAGGTTAATCAGTACCTTATTAAGTGGTAAGCTGTTAGCATTAATGGTGATTTCCTTTTGCTGTGCAAGCAAAAAGATGGGTATTAAACAAAGTAAGACGAGAATTTTCTGAGCCGGCCTTTTGAACATCTTAGTTATTTAATAATAAAATGGTGTTCATCATTTTTTACAAATGTAAGCCCAAAAGGTTTACAAACAATCGATATTGCCTGCTCAACCGGTGTAGAGGTTGAAAAATTGCCGGTATAGCTGCCTTTAACAGCTCTTTCAATTGTAATGGTAATGTTGTATCGGCGAGCCATTTCTTCCAAAACAAGTTCAACCGGTACCGAAGTAAAAACAAACTGGTTGTTGAGCCAGGCAACATATTGCTTTGGTTTAGTTTCTTTCGAAAAGGTAAGTTGCCCCGATTTGTCGATTTCGGCTTTTTCGCCCGGAGTTAGAATGATTTTATTCTCACTGTCACGAGCCTTTACACTTACTTTTCCCGTATAGCAAACAACTCTGTAGTTGTTGTTTCGTGCATAAATATCAAAGCTTGTGCCCAAAACAGTAGTAACTCCCCGTTCCGATTTAACCGAAAACTGTTTTCCTTTCTGAACCTTAAAAAAGGCTTCACCATCTAGAGTTACTATTCTTGAAAAACTCCACCAAAGTGGATAATAAGTGACTTTTGACTGAGAAGAAAGTGAAACTTCTGATCCGTCAGGAAGATAGAATGTAGCCAGCTGACCGGGTTGTGATTTAACAGAATAATGGTAAAACCGCATGGTAAGTCCTGTACCGATCAACAATGCAACTACAGCTGCTGCCCAAACCATTCGAGTTCTGCGGTAGTTTAAGCTTATAACCTTTGGTTCACTTGCTTCCTCCTCCGGTTTGATGGATTCCCATATCTCTGCCTTACTTTTTTTATAAGGTATTGAGAGATATCTGGCCAGTTTGTCCAGCTCTTTTAAATCGCCGTTTATGTTATTATTTGATTCCACTTTTTTATCTGATTTCTTCTCTTAAAATTTTCAAGGCCTGACTCATTCTTTTTTCAACGGCTTTAATACCGATACCAACCGCTTCTGCTATTTCTTTGTATTTTTTGGCTTCCATCCGGTTCATTAAAAACACTACCCGTTGCAGTTCCGGCATTTTGTTGAGTGCCGTTTCATATTTTGCTTTAAGTTCATTGTATTGAATCTCTTTTTCGGGAGTGTTGTATTCATATTCATATCCAATGGTTGATCTGAATTTCAATTCGCTGTTTTGTTTTCGGTGGTTGCTTATAAATAAATCGCCGGCCATTTTAAAAAGCAATGCCCTGAGTTTTGATTTGTCTTTGTAGGGTCTTTTTTCCCAAAGTTTGGTGAATGTTTCCTGAGCAATATCAGAAGCCAGCTCTCCGTTTCCGCAGCGATACCATATGTAGTTTCTGACTTCATCAAAATGATTGTCAAATAGTTGTTTAAATTCTGCTCCGGTCAATGCTCCAAAATTTTCTTAAAAGTAGCTTTTTTTTAATGATGTAGCAAAATCCGGAAGCAGTTTGCTTCCGGATTTAATGCAAGTTTTAAAATATTTATGGTCGCAAATGAATTGTATAAGTGTTTCCGTTAACAGTAACTGTAGCTTCGTTATCACATGAACCGTCGCCAAAGTCGAGGATACGAACCGGTTTGCCTTCAGGGTTTACTTTTACTGTTCCTGAAACGATAAACCTACAGGCTAATTCTATTCTTAATGGGTTGGTGATTTGACGTGTCCAGTGTAATCCGTTTGCACGTTCTCCGTGAGCATCACCGGTAATCAGATAAATGTTGTCCCATCTGTTGAACGGTGTTGCAATTCCTTCAATCCATTCACGATTGCGTTGCGAATTCCAGGTAATGGTACCTTCACCATTGGCCAGTGTAATCATTCCATTTACAGCTACATCCCAGTTCATATTGCCTTCTTCGTTGAATCCGTTGTTGGTAACCACTTTGGTTCCTTCAACCTGATTGTCGTTTACATAGTATTCGTCAAAAGTTGTGGTAATAATGGTTCCCGGACGCCAGTATCTTCCCGTAAAAGTTACAATAATTTTACCCCTGCGATATCTGCCGTCGTTTCCCAAACAGTTTTCTTCACCGAAATCGATTGTAAGAACGTGTGGGAAAACTGTCGTGTCGAGAGTTACTGTGGCACAATCACCAAGAAATACTGCATCGCCTGATTTAAAGTTTCCTTGTGTGCTTAAATTATAAGCTTCATCAGCAATACTCGTTACATTGTCGTAGGTGGTTTCAGCAAAAGCATCGTCTCGCGAGGCACTGAAATCGTTGTCGATGGTGGTGTTGTCTTTTTTACAACTACTAAGCAAAAAAAGTGCTGCCATCATCATGGTTAAAGCTAAATTGATTTTTTTCATAACTAAAAGTTTTAAGGTGTTTCGTAAGTGTACCGCATGAGATTAGTTTTACCCTACCATTACCTAAACAATTTCTATAATCAGTGAAAAAACGAACATCAACCATTTTTCCTGAAATTTTATTTATTTATTTTTATCCCAAAAAAAGATAACATGATAGAAAAGCTATTTAACCTGTCAGGTCAGCAAAGCACATTCAAGGCTGAATTAATCGGAGGCATCACTACTTTCATTGCAGGTATGTACATCATCATTGTTAATCCTGCCATATTAGTAGAGGCCGGAATACCTTACAGTGCAGCACTTACAGCCACCGTTGTATTGAGTGCTGTTTCAACCATTGCCATGGGGCTCTATGCCAAAAACCCCATTCTTATTGCGCCGGGGATGGGTATCAATGCCTATTTTACTTATACCGTTGTGCTGGGTATGGGTGTTAAGCCGGAAGTGGCATTGGGTGCAGTGTTTTGGTCGGGGGTGGTATTTGTCTTCCTTTCCATTTTTAACATTCGCAGTGCCATTATCAAAGCCATTCCTCCGGTAGTGCGTCTTGGCAGCTCTGTTGGAATAGGTTTGTTTATTGCTTTGATAGGGTTTCATGATGCAGGATTTATTGTTGTTAAAGCTCCGTTGCTCGGAGTAAAAAACATCAATGCTGTAAATCTTACCTTTTTGATTGGGTTATTTATCACGATTATTTTGCTAATCAGAGGATATAAAGGTGCTTTCATTATAGGTATTATTCTTACCACAATAATGACATTGCCCATTGGTCGTTGGTGGGGAGATGCGTCAGATATCAACCAGGGTGTAGCTACTTTAGTCAACTGGGAGGGAATTTATGCAGCACCTGATTTCAGTTGGTTTTTTAAGCTGGATATGGTTGAATCGTTGAAATACTCGTTTATTCCCATCATTTTCACCATGATGTTTGTGGATATGTTTGACAGCATCACCACTTTAGTGGGAATGGCAGAAGCTGCTGACATAACTGATAAAGACGGGAATCCAAGAAATATGAAAGAGTCACTAATCGTGGATGGCTTTGCCACACTTTTTGCAGGGCTATTTGGAACCAGCGCCGGTACAGCCTATATTGAATCAGCAGCAGGTGTTCATGAGGGTGGTCGAACCGGACTTTCATCCGTTATCACAGGTATGCTGTTTTTGCCATTTATGTTCTTTTCCCCCCTTGCCGAGATAATTCCTGCTGTTGCAACGGCACCTGTACTTGTTTTGGTTGGTGTTTATATGGCAGGTCCGCTAAACAAAATTAACTGGTCAAACCTTGAGGAAGCTATCCCGGCCTTCTTAACCCTTATCCTTATTCCTCTTACTTATTCACTAACGCAGGGGCTGGTTTACGGCATGCTTGCCTTTACAGTTATCAAATTGGTCAAGGGTAAAACAAGTGAAATCACTTGGGGTTTGATATTGATTGACCTTTTTTCGATTTTATTGTTGGGCATTGAATATGGAATAATCTGATTTGCAAGAATAGCACTTTAGCTATTTAAGGCTAATTCCCATTTTGATAACACAAAAATTTCACCATTCAAAAAAAACACACTATTTTTATCGCAATATTAAAAATGCTTAATCACAAACACTTATTGATATGAAAAAGATTTACTTACTTTTTGTTTTTATTGTTTTTGCCGGTATGGGATATGGGCAGACAACTGATCTCATTATTACTGAATATATAGAGGGCTCAAGCAACAATAAAGCTTTGGAAATATATAATGGAACAGGGATAGATGTAGACCTGTCTAATTATCAGGTTTGGAAAATATCCAATGGAGGTAGCTGGCCTGAAAACACTTTAGACTTAAGTGGAACCTTGTCAGATGGTGATGTTTATGTTATTTACAATTCTTCTTCTGATCCGGCAATTGTTGCTGTTGGTGATGTTACCTGGGGCAGTGCAACATGGAATGGTGATGATGCCGTTGGTATTGCAAAAGATGACGGAACAGGCACTTTCGTTTTAATTGATGCTGTAGGAGAGGATGGCCCTGATCCTGGTTCGGGATGGGATGTTGCAGGAGTTAATAACGCTACAAAAAATCACACTCTTGTCAGAAAATCAACTATCTGTTCACCAAATACTAACTGGGATACTTCAAGGGGTACAAATGCAACTGATTCGGAATGGATAGTCTATAATCAGGATGAATTTTCATATCTGGGCAGCCACACATCAAATTGTGGCGGCACCTCAGGCCCTGACAATCCAACCGCTTTACTCGCCACCACCCAATCATCATCTGAAATAGATCTTTCATGGACACGCAATGGCGACCTTGACCAGGTGATGCTGGTATGGTCACCTGATAATAGTTTTGGAACTCCTGTTGATGGCGATAGTTATGCTGTAGGCGATACCATTCCCGGAGGTGATTCGGTACTTTATGTTGGCGTTGATACTACTTACAATCATACGTCGTTAACCCAGGGAACCCAATATTTTTATAAAGCTTTTTCAGTAGATGGGTCAACCGCGTATTCATCAGGAGTAACTGATGATGCCACAACTTACAAAGACGAACCTACCAATCATGCAGCCTCCTTTGCTGCCGGAACACCCGGTTCAGGTTCCATTCCTTTAACATGGTCAGACAACGACGGGACTGTTGTTGCGGATAGCTTTTTAATCATGATAAATACTACAGGTACTTTTACACCACCTGTTGACGGAACTCCTCAACCGGATGATCTGGATGTTTCAGACGGTGAAGGAGTAGTTAATGTAGCTCATGGTGAAGAAGCTTATACCTGGACAGGGCTAAGCCAAAGTACCCATTATTATTTCACTATCTACCCTTACACCAATACCGGTTCTGCCGTTGATTTTAAAACTGACGGAACCGTTCCGGCTACCGATGCAACAACCACAGGTTTTACTACCACGTTGCCATATACCCAAACCTTTGATGCCGACCTGGGTGATTGTCAGACATACAGCGTTTTGGGCGATACAAAAGAGTGGTTGTGGTATAGTGATGCTGCCCGAATGAATGGTTATAATAGTGGTGATTTGGAAGAGGATTGGCTTTTTATCCCCGGAATAAACCTTGACAACTATTCCAATGAAGCCATGACTTTCGACACCAAATATAATTATGGAACTGACGATACGGATAACTACTTAAAACTTATGTATTCGACTGATTATCCTGGTTCTGGAGACCCAAGTGGATACACTTGGGATACACTGGCTTTTACACGCCCTTCAACAAATAATTCATGGACATCTTCCGGCTCGGTCGATTTATCTTCCATTACGGGAACATCGGTTTACATTGCATTCAAGTACCACTACAGCTCAGGAAACTACCGCAGATGGGATGTAGACAATATTTCTATTGAAGAAGCAACGGTTCTGCCCGAACCTACCAACTACCCTGCTAACTTTGCTGCAACAACCAAAAACGCTGTGGCCATCACCAATACATGGACTGATGCCACCGGTACTCAAGTACCTGACGGATATCTCATCCTTGCCAAGGATAATACCGGAAGTTTCACCACACCTGTTGACGGTACACCTGTTAATAATGATGCCGACCTTAGCGATGGTAACGGAGCTATGAATGTTCCTTATGGTGATGAAACATATGAGTGGTCGGGTTTATCATTTACCACAACCTACGATTTTGTGATTTATTCTTACACCAATTCAGGTTCAAATATTGATTACAAAACCGATGGTACTGCACCAACAGCATCTGCAACTACCAATGCGGCAAATACCGATTTGATTATTTCGGAAGTTGCTGACCCGGGAGATTTTTACCAAAGCAGGTTTGTAGAACTTTATAATATCAGTTCCGATACCATCTTCTTTGAAGTGGATGACTGGTATTTATCAAGACAAACCAATGGAGGAAATTGGTTTGATATTCACTTATCTGATACTGTTTTACCAGGCGAAACTTATACCATTGCACGCAAATCCTCTGATTTTATTACTGCTTATGGTTTTGATCCTGACAAGTCAAATACAGCTATCAGCGGAAACGGTGATGATGGCTATTTCCTCTATTATGGAGGCAAACACGATGCCGGTACATTAGTAGATGCTTATGGTGTTATTGACCAAGACGGAACAGGACAAGCATGGGAGTACGAAGACAGTAAAGCTGTACGAAAACGTTCGGTGGGCTCACCTAATGCTACATGGACTGCATCAGAATGGGTTATAACCGAGGCCGACACTGTTAACATGACTCCGGGTCAGCATATGAATTATGTTACCTGGGACGGCTCTGCCGATAATGATTGGAATACCAAAGCTAACTGGGACAATGAATTTATTCCCGATGCCAGTATGAATGTTGCCATTCCTGCTGCTTCAACCCCTGAAATAGGAATAGCTTCCTATGCTCAGTGCTGGGACCTGGATATTGATGCAACAGCATCGCTAACTATTTTATCTGAAAACGGAGGACAGGGAGCATTGGTTGTGTGGGGTACACCTTCGGGAAATGTAACAACAAACTGTTTTGTTACTACCGGCCAATGGCATGGAATAAGTACTCCTGTAAGCGGCCAAACAGGAAACAGCTTCTATCTTAATGGCAACCCTGATGTTTGGGCTAAACACTATAATGAATCAGACAATACTTACACATACATTTCCAACCTGAGCACTCCGCTTGGAGACATGAAGGGATGGATGGTCTGGATTGATACGCTTTCAGGAACACTATCAGATACCATATTAACTTTTGAAGGAGCTATTCGATCAGGAACGGTTTCTCCTTCTGAAAGTATTGTAAGATCACAATCCGGAGCTGATTATGGTTACAACTTTGTAGGCAATCCGTTTACCTCAGCCATTGATTGGGACAATACCGTTGGTTGGACAAAAACAAATATTGATACAGCAATTTATACATACAACGATGGTAACTGGGCAACCTATGCCAATGGTACCGGAACAAATGGCGGTTCGCGATACATTGCCATGAACCAGGGATTCTTTGTTCAGGTTGCGGATGATGGAAGCACATCCGGTACCCTCACCGCCACACATGACGTTCAGTTGAAGCATACCGCTTCGTTTATGAAAAGCAACAGGGCTAACGATTATAGTCTGGTACGTTTGCAGATCAGTGCCGAAGGCCTGACGGATGAAACGGTAGTTAAACTGCTGGAGGGCTC
>Ga0256913_10000720_pt1 | contig 17194 bp, 12 predicted proteins | sample Axial_MatmetaG_FD_185970 | JGI IMG/M metagenome (GOLD analysis project Ga0256913, IMG submission 185970) | Deep-sea worm associated microbial mat communities from Axial Seamount, Juan de Fuca Ridge, Pacific Ocean - Axial_Mat | ecosystem: Environmental > Aquatic > Marine > Oceanic > Microbial... | reverse complement strand
GTTTTAAAAACGAGGAATTTTTTAAACCCGTCAACACATTCAGTATTGGCTGGCAAATGCGTGTGGAGCTTGGAAAGCTGTTGCTGTTAAGGCCGGAGTTGCTCCTGCTGGATGAACCTACCAACCACCTCGACATTGAATCGATACAATGGCTGGAGGGTTTTCTGTTAAATTATAAAGGCTCGGTGATGCTGGTTTCGCACGATAGGGCTTTTTTGGATAATATCACCAACCGTACGTTGGAAATCAACAACGGAAAAATTTACGATTACAAAGTTTCCTATTCAAAATATATTCAGTTAAGGGATGAACGCCTGCAGCATCAGAAATCAGCTTTTACCAATCAGCAACGCGAGGTAAAGGAGATAGAGGATTTTATTGAGCGATTCCGTTATAAGGCCACCAAAGCCAAGCAGGTTCAGTCGCGCATTAAGCAATTGGAGAGAATGGACAGGGTTGAAATTGATGACCTGGATAATAAGTCCATTCATTTTTCATTTCCGCCTGCTCCCCATAGTGGTAAGGTTACGGTGGATGTGGAGGATGCCACCAAGTATTATGGCGACAAACTTATTTTGAAGGAAATTAGTATGCAGCTGCTGAAGGGGGAGAAAGTTGCTTTTGTGGGCAGAAACGGTGAAGGTAAAACCACGCTTGTAAGAATGATTCTCGGTCTGGTTGATTTTGAGGGGGACGTAAAGATGGGTCATAATGTAATTACAGCTTATTACACCCAGGATCAGCTCGAAATGTTAAACCCGGATAATACGGTATTCGAAGAGGTGGACAACGTTGCTGTTGGCGATATTCGAACCAGGTTAAAAACTATTCTTGGTTCATTTCTGTTTCAGGGCGAAGATGTGGATAAAAAGGTGAAGGTGCTTTCTGGAGGTGAGAAGTCGAGGTTGGCCCTTGCGAAGCTGTTGTTAAGCCCCAGCAATCTTCTTATTCTTGATGAGCCTACCAACCACTTGGACATCCTTTCGAAAGATATCTTAAAACGGGCTTTGTTAACCTATCAGGGAAGTGCTATCATCGTTTCGCACGACCGTGATTTTTTGCAGGGACTCACCACTAAAGTTTACGAATTTAAAAACCATAAAGTGCGTCAGCATATTGGCGATATTTCAGAATACCTGAGAAAGCATAAACTGGAAACACTGAGGGAAATTGAACGTAAGGAAAAAGAGTATAGTTCCAAAGAGGTAGTGGTCTCAGATAACAAGTTAAAGTACGAACAGCGAAAACAGCAGGAGCGAGAAATCCGTAAATTGAAGAATCGGATTTTGTCGGTCGAAAAGGAGATAGAGCAACTGGAAGAACAAATGGCTACTGTCAACGAAAAGCTGGCAGACCCTGTTTCATTTAAGGAAGAGATACAGTCGGGGGAGCTATATAAAAAACACAACGAAATTGAACAGCAAATGGCTGATGTTATGCAACAGTGGGAAAATCTTAGTGCTGAACTGGAAACCCTTCAAAAAAAATAGATTCTACTTGTTTCTTTTAACCATACTTTTGGCCAGCGTAACAAGTATATCTTTCTTTTCTTTCGAAATATTGACTTTATTCAGATAATTAATACCCTCGATAAAGTATTTGTCAATGAGTTTTTTAGAATCAGTATCCACTCCAAGCTGTTGAAATATCTGTTTTACTGTTTCAATCTTTGCCTGCTCATCAGTATGAGGTTCAGAGTAAATTTTGATAAGTTTCTTTTTGGTTTCCGGATCAGCCTTTTCAAGTGATCTCAAATACAAGAAGGTCTTCTTATTTGTAATGATATCTCCACCGGTTTTCTTACCAAAAACGTTTTCATCACCAAAGGTATCCAGATAATCGTCTTCAAGCTGGAAACCGAGGCCAATGGCTTCTCCCAGCTTGTATAGGTTTTCAATATCTTCTTTGGGGCCTTTACCAATGATGGCACCAATTTTTAGACTGGCAGCCAGTAGTACACCGGTTTTAAGCCTGATCATTTCAAGATATTCGTCAACGGTAACATCATTTCTCTCTTCAAAATCCAAGTCCAGTTGTTGCCCTTCGCAAACTTCAACTGCTGTCTGGCTGAACACCGAGAGCACATCTCCCAGTATATCAGGTTCTGCTTTCTGAGCATACTGATAAGCCATGGCGAAAAGAGTGTCGCCCGATAATATGGCAGTATTACCGTTCCACTTCTTATAAACGGTAGGTTGCCCTCTTCTTACCGGAGCATTATCCATGATGTCATCGTGAATCAATGTGAAGTTATGAAAAAACTCGATGGCAATGGCCTGTGGTATCGCGCAGGATATGTCGTTGTTATAAAGGTTACAGCCTATTAGCACAAGGATAGGGCGAATCCGCTTACCACCTAATCCTAATGTGTATTTGATAGGAGCGTACAGTTGCTCGGGGAAACCTTTGATGTCCTGCTCTTTCAGCGTATTTTCGAAAAGAGCTGATAAATCAGATATTGATTGCATAAACCTGTTAACTTAATAAATCAAGTAAATATTGTCCATAACCGCTTTTGACCAGGGGTTGTGCAATTTCAATTAATTGTTCTTTGTCAATGAACCCTTTGTTGTAAGCTACTTCTTCAATACAGCCAACCTTCAGGCCCTGGCGGTTTTCTACAATACTTACAAACTGAGAAGCATCTAACAATGAATTGAAAGTTCCTGTGTCAAGCCAGGCGGTTCCTCTACCCAGAACACCAACTTTTAAAAGACTGTTTTCGAGATAATACTTATTTACATCGGTAATTTCATATTCCCCTCTGGCACTGGGTTTAATGTTCTTCGCTACTTCCACAACGCTGTTGTCATAAAAATAAAGACCGGGAACAGCGTAATTTGATTTTGGATTAGCAGGTTTTTCTTCAATAGAGAGTGCTTTAAAGTTTTCATCAAATTCTACAACACCATAACGTTCCGGGTCGTTAACATGATACGCAAAAACAATACCTCCCTCAGGGTCGTTACTGTCAACCAAAAGTTGTTGCATTTGGCTGCCATAAAAAATATTATCTCCTAAAACCAGTGCTACCTTGTCGTTACCAATAAAATCCTCACCAATAACAAAAGCTTGTGCCAGTCCGTTTGGAATTTTCTGTACAGCATACGAGAAGCGGCACCCCAGTCTGGAGCCATCACCCAGGAGCTTTTCAAAATTTGGTAAATCCTCGGGAGTGGAAATGATTAATATTTCTTTGATGCCTGCCAGCATTAATGTTGACAACGGGTAATAAATCATCGGTTTGTCGTAAACAGGCATGAGTTGTTTGCTAACAGCAATTGTAAGAGGGTGGAGTCTTGTGCCGGCACCTCCGGCTAAAATGATTCCTTTCATAGTTATATTTTCTTGAATTTATCGTTTTGTACTTTTTCCTTATGCTCATCGTTACCAAGTTCTTCAATAATAAGCTTGTCCAGTTCAATGTCCTCTTCTTCATCAAACACTTCCAGGAATGGTTCTTTAAACGATTTGGTTAATAACCACTTGTCGATACTTAACAGAAGTGATGGTAAAACAAACAGGTTAGAGAAAAGGGCCACGAACAGGGTTACCGAAACGAGGTAGCCTAAAGCTTCGGTGCCGCCAAAGGATGAGAGGGTAAACATAGAGAAGCCAAAGAATAATACAATGGCCGAATAGATCATGCTGTAACCGGTTTCCTGCAGCGCACCCAGCACCGATTCTTTAATTCTCCAGTTATTATGTTTGAGTTGTAACCGGTAACGCGAGAGGAAATGGATGGTGCTATCCACACTTATTCCGAGGGCAATACTGAATATAAGTATGGTGGATGGTTTAATGGATATACCAAAATATCCCATCATACCGGCTGTTATAATCTGAGGAATAATATTAGGAATAAGCGAAATGATAATCATTCGTGCAGAAGAGAAAATAAGCGCCATCAGCATGGTAATAGCAACAATGGCTAATAGTAGGCTTGAGAAAAGGTTTTTGACCAGGTAGTCGGTTCCTTTTAGGAAAACAACGCTGGTTCCTGTAAGGTGAACATCGTATTTATCCGGTGGGAAAATAGAGTCAACTCTTGGTTCAAAATCTTTTAATATTCTCTCGATGTCGTTGGTTCCGATGTTGGCCATTTGTACTGAAACCCTGGTTATCTGCAATGAGCTGTCAACAAATGATTTCAGGATGGAGTTACTGCCTCCTTTTTCAAGAGAGGGAACATAGGAGAGGATAAAATTTCGTTCCTGATTGTTTGGCAGTGAGTACATTTTAGGATTGCCACGATAGAAGGCTTGCTTGGCTGCTTTTACTACTTCTACAATGGAAAGCGGCTCCGAAAACTCAGGATACTTTTTTATTACCTGTTGAAGTTTATCAATCTTTCTTAATGTTGATGCCCTCAAGATTCCTTTCGGTTTTTTAGTGTCAATGGTTATTTCAAGTGGCATTACTCCCTTAAAATTTTGTTCGAGGAAAATAAGATCCTTGTAAAGGATGTCATCTTTTGAAATATCATCAACAATATTTCCGGTGGTTTTAAGCTTGGTAATTCCGTAAATTCCTGCTATTACCAACGTGCCGGTAATGATGTAAATTATGGGTCGTTTGGTTTGAACAATAGAGACAACGCGATCAAGAAAATGACTAATGAATCCTTTCTCAAGATGTTTGAGGTGCTTGGGTTGTGGTTCAGGAAAGTAACTAAAAAGAATGGGGAGCATTAACAATGAAAGCAGGTAAATCAAGAAGATATTAAGAGCAGCAATGATACCAAATTCGACTAAAAGCTGATTCCCGGTGATGATGAAAGCAGCAAAACCTACTGCTGTTGTTGCATTGGTAAGCAGGTTGGCATTCCCGATCCTGGAAATCATTCGCGAAAGTGCTTTTACCTTGTTGCCATGCTCTCGGAATTCGCTTAAATACTTATTTAAAAGGAAAATGGAGTTTTCAACCCCTATTACAATAAGCAGTGGTGGAAGGATACCTGTAAGAATTGTAATCTGGTACCCAAAAATCACAACCGTTCCCAAAGCCCAGACTACTGCTACAATCACAACAAGCATGGCAAAAAATACAGCTCTGAATGATTTGAATAACAAAAAGAGCAGGATGGAAGCAATTACCAGTGCCATCAGTGTAAATAGCAATAACTCGTTCTGAATCATTTTACTGGTAACAGTTCTGATATATGGAAGTCCGGAATAATGAATCTGAATATCGTACTTTACGCCGTACTTGTCGATAGCACTTTTAATATTGCTTACAAGGGGTATTCTTTCTTTTGAGTTGATAACGGTTTTGTCAAGTGTTATCATCATCAAATTTACATCGGTGGTTTTGTTAAATAGCCGTCCGTTATAAAGAGGGAGAGAGTAGAGTATTTTTTTTGCCGAATCAACTTCTGATTGTGTTGCCGGCCTGTCAGAAAGTATTGGTTTAAAGTCGAACTTCTTAAGGCTGTCATTTCTAATAAGCGCAAAAGCATGCGCTGCCGAAACAACACCTTCCACACCATGAATTTGAGAAACTTCATCAGTAAGATCGTACCAGGTTTGGAAATGTTCGAGTGTAAAAAGCTTTGGATCCTTGATGGCGACAAAAATTACACTACCATCTTGTCCAAACTGTTTTCTGAATTTTTGATATTCAATGTTGATAGGGTCATCGTCCGGAAGCATGGATGCCATCTCGTACGACATCTTAATGTTAGATCCCAGATATCCAAAAAACAGGGTTAAAACACCAATGGATATTAGAATAAAAAGTCTGAAACGTAATATAACCCGAACAATAATCTGCCACATAAATTTCCTTTCTATACGAAGCTACTAAAATAGTTAAAATTTTGCCAGTATCATTTTAAGCATACTGATTTTTAGAGCCCGGCAAATGTAAACTATTGGAAGAAGAATTAATAATTCAAATGGATAATCTTATTTATAAAAAAAGGTTGCAGCATTAACTACAACCTTTCAATAATCTTAAATCAATGAACTATAACCAGTTCAGTATTTTGTGGAAATCGTATTCCTCGGGATTCGGCAACCACTCTTTAGCAGTTTCGTAATCGCCGGGTTCGATAAACTGAAGACCGTTGTTAAATATCAGTTTTGATTTTTCTCCTTCCAGGTCAACTAGTCTAGGTTTGATTTTTCCATTTTCGTCTTCAACGTCTTCCAGATAAAGTGGAGCAACTGTTCCGTCAGGAGCAGCTGTAACCATGCAGCTTGTGCGACCTTCGTCAAATAGTTTTTTAACACCATATCCAAGCATTCCACAATACATCAGGTCGTAAGCTACGGGTGCCACACATCTTAGCTCGTAACCCAGTTCAACCGGGCGACTTTTAACTTTGATACCTAATTCTTTTAATTTTTGTTGAAGCAGAATATTATAAATGTGCGCTTTACTTACATTACCCAGCTCAGGATGGCCATGATCGTCGTAAGTAAAGTTAATGCCGGAGTTTTTAATTTCATCGTCGCTCATAAAATGGAAAACGCCTTCGCTTACAATCGAAACTCCATATTCAACGCCTAGAATTTTTCTTTTAATAATGGCTGAAACCAACAAACGGGTGATTTTGTCAAAGGTAACCTCAGTTTTGTTAAACATCTCAGGAATAACAATCATGGGGAAGTGGCTGGCAGCACCAATACCAAATGCCAGGTGGCCTGCTTCGCGTCCCATGGCCGAAATTACAAACCAATTGCCGCTGGTGCGTGCATCTTCATAAATGGTTTCAGCAATCCGAACGCCCTCTTGCTTGGCTGACTGGTAGCCAAAAGTAGGAATATGTGCCGGTAATGGTAAATCATTGTCGATGGTTTTAGGCACATGAATATTCTGGATGCTGATGTTGTTGTTTCTTAAAAACTTTGAAATCCGGTTTGCTGTTGAAGCCGTATCATCACCTCCAATGGTTACCAATAGTTTTATATTATTCTCTTTAAAAAAGTCAGTTGTAAACTCATTGTCTTTGGGTTTATGCCGGCTCATTCTTAATGCTGACCCGCCTTTTTTGTGAATATCATCTGCAAAGGAAAAACTAATTTCTTCGATTTCACGGTTTCTGTCGAAGAGACCTTTATAACCTTCATGTAATCCTATTACTCTGTAACCGGCTTTTAAAAATACCATTGATACAGAACTGATGACTGAGTTGATACCTGGTGCCGGTCCACCCCCACAAAGTATTGCTATTGATTCATTCATATTAAATTGTATTTCGTTATTTGCTGGCAAAAATAATCATTGTAAACTCCCCTTCTTCAAATTTATCAATTATTAATCGTTGACTTTTATCCTAAACTTTTTTGATAACAGAAGTACCAATGCTTCTGCTGAATCTTTTAATGCAAAAATTAAAGCATTTAGATCGTCTTTCAGAGGTGTGAGAAATGTAAGTTTCTTCCTGTATAGACTGGCTAATATTTATGCGTAATGATAACTGCCCCCCAGAAATATGGATTGATCCCGGAACTGTGGAAATAGTTAATCAGAGGTAACTATTGTTTTAACCTGGTTGTTATAATAAATAAAACCGGTGCCATCTAAGGTACCGGCTTTATCGTTCTTACAACTAAACTAGCCAACTATTTTTATAACTATTACTAATTCTTTAGTATCAGTATTTATCAAATTCAGATTACTGTTATTGTTTCAAGTAATTTTCTGCTAAAGTATGGTATGGTTTATAGCAAAACAAGGGAGTAATGTGGTAGTTTTTATCCTACCATTAATGGTAGGAAAATCAGAGTGAGAAACCATTAAGCACTGATTATCAACATGAAAAAAATTTCTCGTTTTTTTATTGAATTATATTTAGTTTTCGGGCCTCGGCTAAAAGTGTTTGAATTTTGTTTTTATTGAATTTTCTAAACAGGTTTTTACAATGAAAATGGACTGCGTCAGTTGAGATCATTAATCGTTCCCCAACTTCCCGTCTTGAGATATTCAAAGCAAGGAGTTTTAGTACATCTTCTTCTCTTCTGGTTAGTTTTGGAATATTTGGTTCGCTGCTTTTTTCCAGGTCAAAAAAGTAGGGTACATTTTTACCAATAATTTTGTTCCCTTGATTTACAATATGAATTGTTTCAATTAGTTCATCTTTTCCGCAATATTTTAATAATATGGCATCAATACCTGTTAACCATGCATCGTGAAGCAGTTCTTCTTCCAACTCTCCGGTAAGTATAATTATTTTAATGTGAGGATGTGTTTTTTTTATTGTCCTGGCACAGGTTATTCCATTAACTTCAGGCATTATTAAATCAAGCAGAATGATGTTAACTACATCAGCATTTATTTTTTCTAATGCTTCGCGGCATGAGTTTGCAGTACCCAACACAGCTAATGATTTGTCCGTTTCTAAAACGTTTTTAACCCCATTGATAAACAGAGGGTGGTCATCTATTAGAAATAAGTAAATCATACTATACCATAGGTATTTCAATCATAAAAACAGATCCTTGTCCTTTTTCTGATTCGATTATTAATGTTCCGTTCAGATAATCAATGCGTTGCCTGATATTGTTCATGCCGTGGCCTTCACCTTTTGCTGACACATCAAAACCTACACCATCATCTTCGGCCGATAAAGTTAAACTTTCGTCGGCATAAAACAGCTGGATTGTTAATAATTTTCCCTTAGAATGTTTTATGGCATTGTTAATCAGCTCGTAAATAAGATAATATAAATGAATCTGAATCTTGTCGTCCAGTTTTGTTTTAATGTTTGTTTCGAACTCTATTTTCATCTCAGAAGAGGCATTTACTGACAGGATAAGATTTTTCAGTGAGTAAATCAAGCCGAGTTCAGCAAGCCTGGCCGGTAACATGCGGTGCGAGAGTTCGCGAACGTTTCTGGAAATATCATCAACGGTAGATGTTAAATCGTAATAGTTCGGGTTTTCTGATAAGTTGGTATCAATTTTAAGCTTTAAGGCTCCTAGTTTTGCACCAAGTCCATCATGCAAATCCATTGCGAGTCTTTTCCTCTCTTCATCCTGGCCTTTTATTAAGGCATCAGCAATTTCTAATGATTTTTCTTTTTCCAGATTTTCCATACTAATTTTTTCCATGGACATTTTCTGACGGAAATAAATTAGAGCACTAACCAATAACAAAATGATAAGAGCACCAATTAATATATAGATATTATATCGGTTGATTCGGGCTTCCTGAAGCAGGATCTCCTTTTCTTTTTTTTGTGTTTCAAACACAGCTGATAAAAACAGAGTAGTTTGAACTTGCTGCTGTTTACGGAATGCTTCTCTTTTTTGCATCGATTTTCTCAGGTATTCCAACGATTTACTATAGTCTCCCGATTCTTTGTATAAATCGCTATAGGTATCTAACAATGATGCCTGAACATCAAGTTTTTTATTTTGTTGAGCTATTATAAGTGAAGTGTCCAGTAAGGTTTTGGCTTCCTCAAATTTTTTGTCCTCCATTAATGCATAGGAGTAATTATTATAAATATCAGGAAGAAAAGATGCGAACTGTTTTTCCTTTGCTATCTTAATGGCTTCAATATATTTCTTATCTCTTATTTCTGTTTTTCCTACAGCATCATAAAGTAATGCCTGATTATTTAGAATTGCAACCTTTTCATATTGCATTTCAGCATTGTGTTCTACAATCTGAAATGCTTTATTGAGGTAATAGTTTATTGAATCAAAACTATTATAAGTGTTCGATAGGAGTGTGTAAGCATTTATATCGGTAGTTAAATTATTCTTCTCTGCGGTAGCTGACAGGCATTGACGAGCATAGTTCTGGCACTTCTCAATCTCCTCTATTCCATAATACACTAAGCCTGTATAATATAAAATCTCTTTATTTATTCCTGAAGAAGGTGCTGCTTTTGAAGCTTTAAACAGAAGATCAAGTGCTTTTGAACTAAAACCCATGGAATGGTAAATATTTCCTTTCCACATTAATAGTTTGGCCTGCTTTTGTTTAAGATTATACTTATCTATTAATTGTTGTGCTTCCTGTGTTTTTTCTATCGCGCTTGCGTATTCACCTTTTTGTTTATACGCTTTTATTAAAAAAGTGAATAAGTCAAACTCTTTACCGTAATCATTATTTTTCTTAGAGTAATGGAGTGCTTTGTTTGCATAAAAGATAGTGGAGTCAGAGTTAATGTTTCTGAATTTCAGTGCTTTGTTAAAGCAGGATGTGAATGATTGATTGAGGAGTGAGTCAGGTTCAATAGGGTAACCATTGCTGATAAACAGCAAAAGCAATAGTAAAGTTAATACATACCTATAGTGAATACCCACAACCCAAAGTTTTGTTTCTTACACAAAAGTAACAAAAACTTCAAATTGGAGTTAAACAAAAAAAAATAATGTAAGAATGAAGAGAATTAATTACCTGCTGATTCCTCAGTTTCTGTAGTAACAGACATCAGGCTTCTTCCTTCTGTAAATAACACATATACACCCCATTCCCTGTCGTCAATATCTATTTGTTTAGACGAACCTGCTTCTAAAGTGAAAGGGCCTCTGAATTCCTGAAAGTCCAGTGAAAACACTACAAAAGTAATTTTACTACTTTCAGGAGATGTTGAGGGGTCGGTTGTGTCAATATTCAATTTGCGTTTTTCAGAAGAAAAAACGGGAGCGTATGAATGGCTTTCGGCAAAATAGCTTCCCGATTCTACTGGTATATCGTAAGATGAAATTGGGAATTGAGCAAAAATATTTGCTGAAAACAGTAGAATAACTGTAAATAATACGAAAGAAAAGATTTGCTTTTTCATGATAATAAGTTTTAAGTGAGTTTCCTTTGCACAAAGGAAAAACAAATGGGGGCATAAAACAAGGGAGTAATATGGTAGGTTTTGACCTACCATTAATGGTAGTATTTTGGTAGTTTTTAGTTTAGTAAGTCATGTATTGTTAGTCTTTAAAATAGTTTTAACTACATGATAATCACCATGTAAAGTAGTTTTTTTTGAGTGTTGTAGTTAGTTTGCCTTAATGAGATTTACTACGACAAAGTGAACCATAGAGAACGAATAGTTAGGAAAAAATAATTAACAAAGATAGTTATTTATATAGTAATTGTACCGTAGTTCTGTTCTTTTGTTCAAGTAATATTTTTTTTCCTGTTGTATACCGGGTTAACATTTGTTCGTCGTAATGTCGTAAAGTTAACAATGTAAGACCATTATTATATTTTGTGTAGTAATTTGCAGAGAGTTCCTCAATAAGTGGTAGAAATTTCTTCTCATTTTTATTGAAAATGACGGAAAAGCTAATGGCCGAATTCTGCATCAGGTTAATATGAATCTTGTGTTTACTGAAAGTTTTAAAAATCTGATATAGATTTTCCTCTTCAATAAACTCCATATAACGTGAGCTGATACTTAAAAGTGTTTGGTTCTTTTTTATAATAATTTTTGGTATTGCATCATCTTGACTGGTTTCATCTGAAATAACGGATGGTGCAGACTGAAGGTCGTAAAACGACCGGACTTGTAATGTTAACTTATTTTCCTGAAGTGGCTGAATGGTTTTTGGATGTATTACCGAGGCACCATAAAAAGCCAGTTCAATGGCTTCATGGTAGGAGATTTTATTTAGTTTTATTGCTTTATCAAAAAGATTGGGGTCGGCATTCATCAATCCGGGTACATCTTTCCAAATAACAATTTCATCGGCTTTTAAAATACTGCCAATGATAGCGGCGGTAAAATCAGAACCTTCTCTGCCAAGCGTAGTTGTGTTACCATTATCATCTCCTCCTAAAAATCCTTGTGTTACAACTATTTTATGGGCATCAAGAACCGGCTGGATGATTTGGCTGATTTTATCTGTTGTTTTTTGCCAGTTAACAGAAGCATCGGTGTAATTATTATTTGTAATAATTATTGAGGATGCTGAAACTTCTTTGACTTCCAGTTTTTTTTGTGCTAAACGAAAATTTATAATTTTCCCGGAAAGCAACTCTCCGAAACTAACTATTTGGTCATAAGAAAAATAATAGTTTTGATAGTCCTGGTTTAGATTGTCCCATAAATTCCTGAAAGTAAGTTCGATATTTTGTATTAGTTCGTCTTTATTCTCGATAGGCAACGAAAGAATCAGGTTAATGTGAAAGCTTTTGAGTTTAAAGTATTCGGAGGCCAGTTCATCACTATTATTTATTGCAAGTGATAAAAGGTTTTCAAGCGCATTGGTTGTTTTTCCAATGGCAGAAACCACAATAATTAAGCGCTCACAACTGAATTCTTCAACGATTGAAGCCATCCGCTCAATCCCTGAAGCATCTTTTAGTAAAGCCCCTCCAAATTTAAAAACTCTGATCATAGTTTAATAACGGATGATAATTTGTATTGTTATTTAATAAACAAAAAAACCACTAATTGGGTTTTTGTCATCAATAATGATTCCGAACCTGATATTACAGAACCTGTTTGTCATTATAATCTCTCTTTAATGAGTCCTTTACGATAGGCCGCCAGTAACAGTTTCAGGTCGTCAATTTGATGTTGGAGTTCTTTTCCGATATCGGTATCTCTTACTCTTTTTCGTTTGGTTTTGGCTTCGATAAATATTCTGTTCGAAATAATGTCAATTTCTTCTTCGATGGCTTTTTGTCGCGACTCAAAATGCTGATGCTCTACTAAAACCAGGCCGTAAGAGTTGTAAATTAATGTGTAGCCTGCAACTCCGGTAACTTTTTGATAAGGTTTCGACATGCCTCCATCGATTACAAAAAGCTTCCCGTTGGCTTTAATGGGGCTTTCTCCTTTTTTAACTTTTACAGGCACGTGACCGTTTACAATATGTGAGTTGTCTGGGTCGAGATTGAATTCTTCCAGAATTTTATTGGCATATTGTTCATCTTTATAAACAAGATTATAGTAATCGTTCCGGTCTTCTTTATGTGTTGATTTATCAGAAACAAAGTAGCGCTCGAAAGTGGCCATCTTCTTTTTACCAAACAGGGGAGAGGTTTCACCACACCATAGGTACCAGAAATAGTCGAGGTTGCTGTTTTCATTTTTTGTACTGAACCGGTGTTGGTAACCACGTCTGACTGCAATTTCGAATCGATCGCACAACTGTTTACCAGAAACTTTACTTCCTCCAATCTCGAATTCCTGAAAAATCCCTTCTGCGTTCATGGGAATGCAACCATGATATAAAAGGTTTGAGTTATAAGCAAGATACATGCTGCCATGTGAGAACAAAAACTCGATATGACGTTGAAGACGCTTGGAGTTTTTAATGCTGAGTCGTAGTTTAAGCATTATCTCTTCCTCTTCGGTACTGAGTTTATAGGGGTTGTCGGGGTCAATAGTCGGAAAGTTTTTGTCAAGAAGTTCATACTCTTTCCCTTTGATTGCAATGATTCCTTTGTTAAAGTCAACTTTGTCAAGCACTAACCGGTCATCCATATTAAAATGAGGATTGCGTTTTATAATTTCACCCTCCAGTTTAAATTGAATAATGGAAATAGCCTTGTGCATCTTCTTTACCAGATCCGTGTTTTTGTCAATCACTTCGGTTTTCGGAGCAAAAAGATCGCATGGGTCATCTTTATAAGTTTCCATGGCAAAGGTTGCCAAAGGCAGCATATTGATACCGTAAGCATCTTCAAGTGTATCGATGTTTTGATAACGTAATGAAATACGGATGATGTTAGCAATGGAAGCAAGATTTCCCGAAGCAGCACCCATCCAAATTATGTCGTGGTTACCCCACTGGATATCCACCGAGTGGTGCTCCATTAGTTTGTCCATTACCTTTTCGGCACTTGGGCCTCTGTCGAAAATGTCACCAATGATATGTAAGCGGTCAATTAATAGACGCTGAATAAATTTACACATGGCAATAATGAATGCCGGTGCACGATTTATATTGATAATTGTGTTTATAATGCTTTCAAAATACTCTTCTTTGTCTTCACCACTTTCATTCAGAAGCTCGTCAATGATATAAGCAAAATCGTCGGGCATTGATTTACGAACCTTTGACCTTGTGTATTTTGATGAAGAGGCTCGTGCTACTTTTGCCAGTCGTTGCAGGGTAATGGAGTACCATTCGTTTACATCGGTTTCATTTTGTAAAATCAGGTCGAGTTTTACCTTGGGGTAATATATTAAGGTGGTGAGCTGCCGTTTCTCCTTTTCGCGCAGGGTTTTTCCGAAAACATCCTCCACTTTACGTTTTACAACACCTGAGGCGTTGGCGATAACGTGACTGAAGGTTTCATCTTCGCCATGAATATCAGTAAGAAAATGCTCGGTTCCTTTCGGCAGGTTCATAATGGCTTCCAGGTTGATGATTTCGGTACTGGCCGCCTGAATACTTGGAAAGGAGTCAGAAAGAAGATTAAGATATTTAATCTCTTTTTTAAGCTCTTCGGAGGAGTATTGATTATCATTGAAGTTAACCATAGGTAAAATTCTATATTTTTTGCAAATGTATAAAAGAGCAAGATACAAAAAGAATGAATCTTTGTCAGTTTTAGACTGGTTATAGTTTTGATTTAAAGATGTTGTTTTTAGCTAGTACATCATTTTGTGGGATTGAATGTGTGATTACGATAATTTATGTTTTGATTAATGTTTAAAAAGGGCTATTCAAAATGAAGATAGCTTTATTTTGTTTTGTTAAATATACTTTATTAGCATTCAGGTGTTTAATTGTGAAGAAGCAGTCGATGTATTGGAGGAATGATTGTTTTTTTATGATGTATATATTCTGATTGATTACTGCTATCATATTGGAGTATATTGAATTAACTATTGTCATGACTATATCTTGGGGTTATCTGAAATGGTTCAATTGTATAAAATAGCTTTTTATTAATTCATGTATTTAGAATCAAAATAAATAACATGCTTAAAGTACATAAAAACAAGTACTAACAATTCAATAGGATTATATTCAGATATTAATAATTAGGATATAAAAAAAAATAGTTGGATTTTTGAAACGCTAAAATTAATAAGGGATTATTAGTTAGCACCCTCTTTACAAAAGGTAGGAATTTTGGTTTATTCTACAGAAGTTTTGTAATTAACAGAATTATCAGTAGATCATCTCCTCTCTTCGGTCAATATGACCGGAGGGAGGATAAGAGGAATTTTATTTTCAACCAACAATAAATTACTATGAAAATCATTACAACATTTTTATTAGTCGTGTTTTTAAGTGCAGGGCTAAATCTATTGGCACAGGTAGCTGTCAATGATGACGGCAGTGGGCCTGATAGCTCTGCTATGCTGGATGTTAATTGCTTGAATCGAGGATTTTTGTTTCCGCGTTTGACTACAGTTCAAATTAGTGGTATGGAAAACCCTGCAAACGGGTTGATGGTTTATAACACCGACTCTTCCGATTTTTTTGGTTTCAACGGGAATAAATGGATTGCCATTTGGAACAATGGTGACACCCTTGCTGATTGGTATTGTGGAAACCCGATTACTTATGAGGGGAAATCTTATGGAACGGTTCAAATTGGGGATAAATGCTGGTTGGCAGAGAATCTTAATGTAGGTTCGGCTATTAAAGGTGAGGGAGATCAAGCTAATAATTTGGTAATTGAGAAGTATTGTTTTGACGATGATGAATCAAATTGTGATACTTATGGTGGATTGTATCAGTGGGATGAGATGATGAAGTATCAAGAAGGGTTCTCTAATCAGGGAATTTGCCCCTTAGGATGGCATCTGCCAACTGATGCTGAATGGCAGGCACTTAAGGATCACCTTAGTTTGTTTGGTGCCAATACTGAAGGCGGGCAGATGAAGGAAACAGGTACTAGTCATTGGGATTCACCCAATACCAGTGCTTCAAATAGCAGTGGTTTTACCGGACTAGGTGCCGGGTATCGTACAGATAACGAAGAGCTTATCTTTACAGAATTAAAACTGTCTGGCCGGTTCTGGTCAATATCTAGTGCTCCTATTGCTGCAAATACTTATTATTATTGGAAACTTTACTATAACGATGGTAGTTTTAATAAATTTTCCTATAATGAGGAAGGTGGATTTAGTGTCCGTTGTATCAAGAACAATTAGTAACAATCACAATTAATTATTAATATAATGAAAATCATTAATACTATATTATTAGCTGTTTTACTGAACACCGGTTTAAGTGTAACGGCTCAAATTGCAATTAGTACAGATGGAAGCGCACCCGATAGTTCGGCAATGGTAGATGTTAATAGTAACGCCAAGGGTGTGTTGCCTCCCCGGATGACTACTGTTCAAATGAGTGCTATTAATAACCCGGTTGCAGGTCTGGTTGTTTATAATATCGACTCTGCCGATTATTTTGGCTTTAATGGTTCAAGATGGATTCCTTTTTGGGGAGATCAGAATAGTTCGATTCCTCCTTGTGGTGCACCAATTAGTTACGAAGGACAAACTTATAACACTATTCTTATTGGAACTCAGTGTTGGATGGCTGAAAATCTAAATGTTGGAATACGAATTGATGGAACCGCCAGCCCCGATTCTTCAGCTATAGAGAAGTATTGTTATAATGACAGTGAAAGTAACTGCGATGTATATGGTGGACTATATCAGTGGGGAGAAGCTTTAAACAATGTTCCTTCTGGTCAGGGCAATATTCAGGGTATATGTCCTACTGGCTGGCACATCCCAAGAGATAATGAGTGGAAAACGCTTGAAATATATTTGGGAATGTCATCAAGTGATGCTGATAGTACGGGGTTGCGTGGAACCGATCAGGGGAGCAAACTAAAGGAAACAGGAGTAACACACTGGATTAACAATATTGATGCAACAAATAGTAGTGGTTTTACTGCGTTGGGTGGTGGAAGAAGAACATCTATCTTAAAAGATTTTAAAGGGTTAAAAGATTATGGTTATTGGTGGTCATCTGATGATTTTAGTGCAAAAAGCTCCGCCTATGGCAGAGCGTTAAGTGGTGCAGATGGACAAATTGAACGTAAAAATTATACGAAGGAAAGGGGTTATTCGGTAAGGTGTTTGAGAGACTGATAAATGCTTTCTATTTATCATACATATAATTAACTAATAAAAAGATCATGAAATTATTTAAATTTATTATAACATTTATATTAATAAACATAGCTGTAATGGTAACGGCACAGATGGCCGTGAATGCTGATGGAAGTGCAGCCGATAGTTCGGCTATGTTGGATGTGAAAAGTACCAACAGAGGGCTTTTGCTGCCAAGGCTGACAACCGTTCAGATAATTG
>Ga0256913_10000719_pt1 | contig 17201 bp, 13 predicted proteins | sample Axial_MatmetaG_FD_185970 | JGI IMG/M metagenome (GOLD analysis project Ga0256913, IMG submission 185970) | Deep-sea worm associated microbial mat communities from Axial Seamount, Juan de Fuca Ridge, Pacific Ocean - Axial_Mat | ecosystem: Environmental > Aquatic > Marine > Oceanic > Microbial... | reverse complement strand
AAAAGCTTGGTTTTTTTGGTTTTTCGTTTTGCTAAAATCGGATTTTATATTTTAATTTGCCATATCTGAAATAAATTTAATTCTCATCAATTGAATATCAACCTCACTAATCTCTTCATCGTCCATAAATTCTTCATAAGCATCATCCAAAGAGTCTGACTCGGCTTCCAGAAAATAATCATATACATCTTCTCTAATACTGTCTTCTATTCTTTCAGATATATAATAATTGATATTCAGTTTTGTTCCTGATGATACTATGGCATACATCTCATCCAACAATTCATCAAAAGTCAAATGAACATTGACTGCGATATCTTCCAATGGAATTTTTCTATCAACATGTTGAATAATGGCAACTTTGGTTTTTGATTTGTTGGCAACCTGCCTAACCAAATAATCCGTAGGCCTTTCTATTTCATTTTCCTCAACATATTTTTTGATAAGATCAATGAATGGCTGCCCATATCTTTCCGCTTTACCCTTGCTCACTCCTGAAATATTGAGCATATCTTCAATATTTATAGGATAAAATGTTGACATATCCTGAAGAGCAGGATCCGAAAATATCACCCATGGCTTTACATCCATTATTTTTGCTTCATCATGTCTTAATTCTTTGAGCATATTAAAAAGGACTTCATCAAGTGCTGATCCCCCATGCCCTCCAATATTTACTATAGATTCCTGATCTTCATCCTTATCATAATCATGATTCAAAGGAATCTCTACTGAAAATGGTTTTTCCATAAATTTCTTTCCTTTTTCCGTTAGTTTTATAATACCATATAATTCTATATCTTTATGGATAAAATTATTTAAAATAGCTTGTCTAATCAAAGAATGCCAAAATTGCTCATCTTTATCTTTTCCTGCCCCAAATAAATGATGATTTACGTACCGGAAATCTTTCATCTCTTTAGAATTTCTACCCGTAATAAAATCCACCAGTGATTTTATCATATTTTTTTCATGCAATTCATCAACTATATTGAGCAAAAGCAATATTTCCTCTTTAACTTCAATCTTATCTTTTGGATCCGCACAGTTATCACACATACCATTGCATTCTTCCGCTTCGAAATCTTCACCGAAATAATGCAATAAAAATTGCCTCCTGCATGATCCGGTCTCAGAATAAGCGATAACCTCATCCATCAATTGTACACTTAATTCTCTTTCAGCAACAGGCTTATCCCTTAAGAATTTTTCTAATTTCAATATATCTTTATGGGAATAAAAAGCTATACATTTGGCTTCCAATCCATCACGACCTGCTCTTCCTGTTTCCTGATAATAGTTTTCAATACTTTTTGGAATATCATAGTGAATAACAAATCTCACATCGGGTTTGTCAATTCCCATACCAAAAGCAATTGTAGCACAAATAACATCAATTTCTTCCATCAAAAACTCATCCTGAATCTTTGTTCTTGTTTTAGAATCCAGACCTGCATGATAGGCACTTGCCTTTATTCCGTTTACCTGCAATACTTCAGCTATTTCTTCAGTGGCTTTTCTACTCTGAACATAGATTATTCCCGATTTGTTTGGCATGGTCTTAATAATCCTGACTATACTGTTTATAGCTTGTTCCTTGTTTTTCTTCGGTCTTACTTCATAGAAAAGATTAAATCTGTTAAAAGATGAAATAAAATAATTCAAATTCCTTAAATTCAAATTTTTTATTATATCAGATCTTACTTTTTCGGTTGCAGTAGCAGTTAATGCGATAATAGGAATATCTTTATTGATCTGATCTATCATTGTCCTGATCCTTCTGTATTCCGGTCTGAAATCATGCCCCCATTCCGAAATACAATGCGCTTCGTCTACAGCAATAAAAGAAAGATTTACTTTTTTGAAAAATTCAATATTTTCTTCTTTTGTCAGAGTTTCAGGAGCTATAAAAAGCATTTTTGTTTTTTTATTAATAATGCTCTCTTTTACACTTTTTATCTGACCTCTGTTCAGTGATGAATTAAGAAAATGAGCAACGACATCTGATTTGCTATATCCTCTAATAGAATCAACCTGATCTTTCATCAAAGCTATAAGCGGAGAAATGATAATAGCTGTTCCCTTCATCATCATTGCAGGCAATTGATAAGTCAATGATTTACCACCACCAGTAGGCATAATGGCAAATGTGTCATGCCCCTCCAAAATACTTTGTACAATATCCTCTTGTAAAGGTTTGAAAGTATCAAATCCAAAATATTTATACAAAGCCTCATGCAATTGTTTAGAAGTATATGTTGTTTTTATTTCCAAACTGAACGATTATTTTATCAAATTAAATTTTAAGCAAGTTATAAAAAAAAATTTAATCGTAATTATTTAAAAAAAAATATTTTATTTTTTTTAAAAATATAAAGTTAAAAGAATATATGAAAATAAACAAAAAGAAGGATATTTTTTAATTTGTTCGGATAGAAATTATACCAAACATATACTTTAATAAAGTAGTCATTCCTTCAATTCAAAAACTTTAGCTAATTTAATACAATTATTTTAATTATTTATTTATTTATTTATATATTTAATGTTTATTTTGAATTTTATTGGATTGGTGATTTACAAATATAATTTTATAGCATGAAAAATGACATAATTGAGATAGGAAAAAGAGTTTTGGAAATCGAAAAAGATGCGTTAAATAAACTGCAAGAATTTATTAATGAAGATTTTGTTTCATGTGTGGATTATCTATTATCATCTAAGGGAAGAGTAGTGGTCACAGGTGTTGGCAAAAGCGCAATTATAGCTCAGAAAATTGTTGCAACTTTAAATTCTACCGGAACACCTGCTGTTTTTATGCATGCTGCAGATGCCGTGCACGGAGATCTTGGAATGATACATAAAGAAGATGCCGTTTTGTGTATTTCAAAAAGCGGTGAAACATCGGAAATAAAGATTTTGATCTCAGTACTTAAGAATTTTGGTAATAAAATAATTGCCATGACATCTAATAAAAATTCATATCTGGCATTGAATTCGGATTTTCTTCTCTATATACCTGTAACCCACGAAGCGGAACCTAACAATCTTGCTCCCACAGCTTCCTCTATTGCACAAATGGCGATTGGTGACGCTCTCGCTATCACATTGATGAATATAAAAGGTTTTTCGAGTATGCAATTTGCGAAATTTCATCCTGGAGGTTCATTGGGAAAACAGCTATATCTTCGTGTTTCAGATCTTTATAAACAAAATGAAAAACCTGCAGTAAACATTGATGCCGATATTAAATCAATAATTGTTGAAATAACATCAAAAAGACTCGGGGCTACCGTCGTTTTAGATAAAGAGAAGAAAATCAAGGGAATTATTACTGACGGGGATTTAAGAAGGATGCTTGAGAAAAATATCGATTTGGATAAAATAACAGCCAAAGATATTATGACATTATCTCCCAAAACCATCAAATCAGGAAAACTTGCAGTGATGGCATTGGAAAAGATGAGGAATAACAGTATTACCCAGTTGATAATCGTTGATGAGGAGGGTAAATATCTAGGATTTATACATATTCACGATCTGATTAGGGAAGGAATAGTATAATTATTTTTCCATCTTTTGTTCTCTGTTATTTATCCGATTCATAATCAGAATTAAAACGGTTTCATTTCGGGGTTTAAATTTTTTATAAAAATATTAAATTTATCTATTATATATAATTACCTTTGTATTATAAATATGATAATGCATTTATGACATTTATAACTCTCACAACGGATTTAGGTAAAAACAATTACAATATAGCATCACTGAAAGGAGCTATATTGTCATTAGCTCCGGAAAGTCAATTAATAGACATTTCCAATGAAATCAATAACTTTGATATTGTGGAAGGAACATTTATGCTGGCAAATTCTTATAAATTTTTCCCAAAAGGAACTATACACGTCATAGCAATCAATAGCTTTTACGCACAAAAGGTAAGGATTTTACTACTTCAAAAAGAAGAATATTATTTCATTGCACCTGACAATGGAATTTTATCATTGCTTTTTGAAAATATTGAAAATGACAATATCAGATATTATGAATATGGTAATGCAAACGGAGATCTTTATACGGTCATTGCTAAAATGATAGCTGAGATCAGTATTGGAAAAAAATCACCTGAAATAGGAATTAAGGCGGATAATATAACTAAAAAAATATACCTGAAACCTGTAGTATCAGGCAACTCCATAAGGGCAACGGTAATATTTATAGATAAATTCGGCAATGCCATATTGAATGTAACTAAAGATTTGTTTGAACAAAATTCAAAAGATAAAAATTTCAAACTTATCTACAGTCCAAAAAACTCCATAAACAATATATACAACAAATACAGTGATATCCCATATGGGGATGAATTATGCCTATTTAATTCGGCAGGCTATCTCGAAATAGCCGTCAATATGGGAAATGCAAGCGAAATACTGGGCTTGGAAAAAGGAAGCGTGGTACAGATAATATTTGAATAAAATCTTAATTGATTTTGCACACTGAAAAAAACAAAAAATATTGATTTTTTTCGTAAAACGATATCTCTGTTAATATTTTGTTAAGCTCGGATATAAATAAAAATACGGTATAAAGTATTTTGTTTAGTAATATGATAAATTTATAATAAAAAAGCTATATTTTACGATATATAATCATGTCGAGTCAAGAGTACATATTTGAAAAATCAATTTATATTGTTTTTACAAAAAATCATTCTTACTCTTATTGTCCAATTGACTCAAAATCTAAAAATCATAAATAAAAAAAATAATATTATGGAATTTGATATTGATATTCAAGCGCTAAATCAACAAATAAGTTTGGAAAGTGCATTTGTTGAAGATCTTAACAAAGCGACATCCAAAGTAATAGTAGGCCAAAAGTATATGATGCAAAGGCTTTTGCTGGGACTATTAGCGGACGGACATATATTACTGGAAGGATTGCCGGGATTAGCTAAAACCCTTGCCATAAAAACATTGGCTTCAGCCATAGATGTGAAATATAAAAGAATCCAGTTCACTCCGGATCTCCTACCATCGGATGTAGTGGGAACAATGATTTACAATCCTGCTAAACTTGATTTTTTCGTTAGCAAAGGACCTATTTTTTCAAATTTTATTTTGGCTGATGAGATAAACAGAGCTCCGGCAAAAGTACAAAGTGCATTGCTGGAAGCTATGCAAGAAAGACAAGTGACTATAGGTAAAGAAACTTTCAAACTCGAAGAGCCTTTTCTAGTAATGGCAACACAAAACCCAATAGAACAAGAAGGGACATATCCTTTACCGGAAGCTCAAGTGGATCGATTTATGCTAAAAGTAAAAATAGATTATCCTGAAAAAGAAGAAGAAAAAGATATTATCAAAAAAAGTCTTTCAGGTGATACAAAAATCAAGATCGATCCCGTGGTAAAAGCGGATTCCATAATGAAAGCGCGGGAACTCATCAAAAAAATATATATAGATGAAAAAATTATCGATTATATCCTTGATATTGTATTCGCTACGAGAAAACCGGGAGATTACAATCTCAAATCTCTTGAACCATTAATAAATTATGGCGCTTCACCGAGGGCAAGTATAGCATTGGCAATAGTTGCAAAAGCCTATGCATTCATAAATCATCGGGGTTTTGTAATACCTGAAGATATCCGAAATGTAGTAACTGATGTAATGAGACATAGAATCGGATTAACTTATGAAGCTGAAGCGGAAAACATCAATCAAGAAGATATTATTAGTCAGATCATAAATAAAATTGAAGTTCCGTGATAAAAAATATTAACATATTGATATTTTTTATTCTGCCATTTGCTTCAGTTGCTCAAAGCGATAAAATTCAAAAGGAAGCAATAAAACTATTTTCTTCATCTGTTTCAAATATCAGAAAACTATCCCTAACCGGATTTAAAGATGGAGGAATTGAGATCGAATTGTATCTCGTAAACAATGATGATGACTGGAAAGGAATTTGTTATTATCCTTCGAGCCATGAAAAGATAAAACTTGCCGGTGGAATAGTAGAAGGGAATTTGATCCTTGATGAATTTGATTATCAAAATGAGATAATCGGCATGTGGCTTATAGATATAAACGATGAAAGATACAATGCCAAATGGAGGAATGTATCAGGTAGCAAGTCATTTGATATTGAATTTCGACAGTTCGATAAACTACCTGAACCTGCAGTAAATACTGTCCGGTTTTATAAAGGTAAATTATTAAATGATAGCTTTGAGATCATTTTAAGTAAAGACTACAATAACAAATTAAAAGCTAACCTTATCAATATCAGACAGAATAAATATCTGAAAAACAATATTGGATGTCTTGATCCTCAATGTGATTCTTTTAATATAGGTATAAAAGACAATAAGATAAAAAAGTTGCTTTGCAATAAAAATGACGATAGCAATATCGATATAACAGTCATAAGCAAAGCAGGAACACAATTCAAATCGACAGTAAAAGAAGTCAACAGAATTGAAATTGCCAACAAATCATTTATCAATAAAAAATATAGTTTAAATATAAGCTATCCTGTTTTTAACAACAAAAAAATAAATAACTCTTTAAATCAGGAATTGAATTCAATAATCGATTCCTTGGAAGAGGAGATGGAAAGATTATTTTTTGAAAGTTATGATTTTGATAACAGATTGACATTACAAGTTTATGGATGGTTTGATATAGACTATTATTCAAATGATTTTTTCAGTGCAAGATTAATAATTCAGAAAAGCTATTCGGAACAGACTAAATGTTTTCCTATAAATATATATTTGAAAACAGGAAAAAAGATAAAAGTACGAAGTCAATTTTCTCAGGATTTCAACTTTGATTTTTTCACGATTCAATTTTTAAAAGAATATATAAAAGATTTGCCTGACTACAGATCGCCAATGGTTAGAAATTATTTGAAATCAGACAATTTTAAATACATAACCATAAACAAAACAGGTATAGTTTTCAGCACGGAATTTAATAATATTTTCGGAACATATAAGATTATTATTCCATATTCTTATATACAAAAAGAACTTAAAAGAAGAAGTATTTTACAAAAAATAATAAAATTGTAAAATGGATGCAAGTGAAATCATAAAACGAATAAGAAAAATAGAAATAAAAACGCGGGGATTATCAAAAAATATCTTCAGCGGCGAATATCATAGTGCATTCAAGGGTATGGGAATGTCATTCGCAGAAGTCAGGTCTTATAAATATGGCGATGAAGTAAAAAACATCGATTGGAATGTAACAGCGAGAACAAACGAACCTCATATCAAAGTTTTCGAAGAAGAAAGGGAACTTACTGTTATGCTTCTGATCGATATTAGCAAATCCACTTATTTCGGTAGCAAATCAAAACTGAAAAGTGCTATCGTAGCGGAGATCAGTGCCGTACTTGCTTTTTCTGCTATCACAAATAATGACAAGGTCGGAGCTATTCTTTTTTCTGATAAAATAGAGAAATTTATTATTCCCAGAAAAGGTAAAAAACATATATTGAGAATCATCAGAGAGATTATCTATTTCAAACCGGAAAGTAAAGGAACTGATATCGGACTTGCCCTCAGATATCTCAATAATGTAAATAAAAAAAGAAGTATTGTATTTATTTTATCAGATTTTTTGGCAAAAAATTATGAAACACCTCTAAGAATAGCCGGTAAAAAACACGATGTGATTGGTATTCATATTTTTGATCAGGCAGAATACAAATTGTCTTCAATCGGTTTGGTAAAGGTACAGGATCCTGAAACCGGTAAAATAATGATATTGGATACTTCTTCAAAAAGCATTAGGCAAAAATATGAAAAATCATATGCTGAAAATTACAAATACTTCAAAAATAATTTCAATAAACTTGGATTGGATACAATAGATATCCAAGTGAAAGATGATTACACAATGGCTTTGCTTAAATTCTTTAAAAGAAGAATAAAATGAGAATAATAAAGACATATATAACCATTCTGGTTTTCTTAATTTCCTTGATTATTTCGGGAAAAGGACAAAACAACATCAGTTTGGAAACAAATGTTGATTCTACTTTGATAGGATTAGATATTCCTGTCAATATAAAAATCAATAATATAAATATTATAGATTCACTTCAATTGCAGGTATTGAATTTCAAAGAACTTACCAATATTTATAAACCAAAAATCGATACCGCAAATTATATATCACAATCAAAATCATCAGTTGAGGAAATTCAAAAAACAGATTTTGAAATTTCTGATTTTGGCAATTGGAAAGGAAGAGACTTCACAATTATACCAAAAAATTCAAGATCAAATATAGTGAAAATCAAAGTATGGGATACCGGACAATTTACTATTTTACCCGTAAGAATTACCGTTAATAAAGACACAATTTATCCAATTAATCCTGAGATATATCCTGTGGTATCAGTATTTGCAGGTATTAACCCCAAAGATACTTTAAAGTCTATCGCACCTTTAAAGGACATAATAAAGGAGAAAAAAACATGGAAGGATTATATCTGGATTTATACTGCTATAATTGTATTTTTACTGATAATATTGGTAATTGTATTTTTACCTAGGTTATTTATCAATAAAAAAACAACGGAAAAATATAAAAACACAATAAAGAAAAAAGTAATTCCAGCTCATTTAATAGCTTTGGAAAAACTCAATAAACTCAAAAAAGAAGAGATATGGAAACAAGGTAAGGTAAAGGAATTTCAATCACAATTGACTTTTATATTGAGAGAGTATCTGGAAAACAGATACAATATACGGGCTTTGGAACAAACAACAGGTGAAATTCTTCAATCCCTGTATAATATAGACATGGATAATAAGGATATTGATATTATCAAAAACATCTTGCAGATAGCTGATATGGTGAAATTTGCCAAAGCAAAACCCGGTGAAGATATTCACAAAAAGTTTTTGAACGAGACAATAGAATTTGTATTAAAAACAAAACAGGAAGTAACAGATAATGATGGAAAGCATTAGAAATATAGAATTTTTACATCCCTGGCTATTGCTATTATTAACCATTATACCAATGATATGGTGGTGGCTCAATACCGGCTTTAAAAAAAAGGAAGTATATATACCGCTTCCCTCTTTAGAAGCTTTACAAGATACAAACAGCAATTGGAAAGTTTGGCTCTACAAGGCTATTCCGTATTTAAAATTATTGGTTTTAACTCTTTTTATACTCGCTTTAGCCAGACCACGACTGACATTGAAACAACAATCTGTCAATGCTGAAGGCATTGACATTATTCTCACTATGGATATTTCTTCAAGTATGCTGGCAATGGATTTTGACCCAAATAGACTGGAAGCCAGCAAAAAGGTCGCAATAGATTTTATAAAAAACCGCCCTTACGACAGAATTGGGCTTGTGGTTTTTGCCAAAGAAGCATTTACTTTTTCACCGATAACCACTGATCATGACTTATTGAACAATTTTATTGAAAAAATTCAGGTTGGTATGCTGAAAGACGGTACTGCAATAGGTAATGGTATGGCAGCTGCTGTCAACAGATTAAAAGATTCAAAAGCAAAAAGTAAATTGATAATATTGCTCACCGATGGGGAAAATACCGCAGGTTATATAACACCTCAAACTGCTATAGATATGGCAAAAAAATACAATATAAAGGTATATACTATTGGAATCGGGTCAAACGGTGTCGCTAAAACTCCAGTAAAAGATTGGTTTGGAAATACATATATCACAAAAGAAAAAGTCGTAATAGACGAAAGACTGCTCACAAAAATAGCAAATGAGACAGGAGGAAAATACTTCAGGGCTCAAAATCTGGAAGAATTGAAAAATATTTATGATTATATTGATAAATTGGAAAAAACAAAGATCGAAGTAAAAGTTTTCAAGAGATTTAGCGAAGAATTTAGAATATTTTTAATTCCGGGTTTGATTTTACTGCTTTTGATATTTTTATTAAAAAAATCAATCTTACTGATTAAACCATAAATAATATAACCTTATGTTTAGATTTGAAAACAACGAATATTTATATTTATTAATAGCGATAATTCCTTTGCTATTATGGATGATATATTCTGAAAAATCAAGACAGAAGCAAAGGAATAACTTGATAGAAAAACAATTATTTGATAAAATAGTCCCTGCATATAATCCTAAAAACCATTGGTTAAGAAATATTTTGATAATTTTGACCTTTATTTTTTCCATATTTGCCTTAGCCAATCCACAATGGGCAAATAAAAGGGAAAAAGTAAAGGTTAAAAGTTCAGATATATTCATCGCCTTGGATATATCGAGAAGTATGATGGGACAAGACATTTCACCCAACAGACTCGAAAAAGCAAAAAAAACAATAGGAAAACTCATCGACAAATTAAAAGGCGACAGAATAGGATTGATATTTTTTGCCGGAGATGCTTTTATGAAAATGCCCCTGTCCACTGATTATGCTGCTGCAAAATTATTTGTGATAAGCGCTGATCCTGCCTTAATCGATAACCAAGGAACCGCCATTGAAGAAGCGATAAATATTGCAGAAAACGGATTTGACCATAAAGAAACCCATCAAAGAGCAATGATAATCTTCAGTGACGGTGAAGATCACGATGGTGATGCTATAAATAGAGTCAAAGAAGCTCATAAAAACGGATTAGTAGTATTCACAATCGGTGTGGGAACCACAAAAGGCGCATTTATTCCTTATAAAAACAGTTATGGAGTTGAGCAATATATGAAAGATAAAAATGGGAACTATATCAAATCTATTTTAAATGAAGAATTGCTAAACGAATTGGCTGATATGGGAGGAGGAAAATATTATTCAATCTTAGATGAAAATGAGATAATAGATAATATAGCAGCACAACTGGAAAAAATAGAAAAAAGAGAAATAGAGCAAAGGTCTTTCAAGCATTATGATAGCTTTTTTCAATACTTTTTGTTTTTTGCTATCATTTCATTGATTCTGACTTTTATTATTTCTAACTCAAAATTAAAAATGAACGGTTTAAACAATAAAATAAAAAATACTCTTTCCGTAATAGCTTTTCTCTTTTTAACATTTAATTTACCAGCTCAATCCGGCCATAAATTAAGATTGGAATCCGATAAATTATATACACGCGAGAAGTATGAAGATGCAGAAATCAAATACAAAAAAGCACTGGAAAAAGAAGAAGAATACAAGGCAAACTACAATTTAGGTAATGCTCTTTTCAAGCAAAAAAGATATGAAGAAGCTGCCGAATCTTATGAAAAAGCATTGAAAGAAACCAGTGATAGCCTTGTTAGAAGCAAGATATATCATAATCTTGGTAATAGCTATTTTCAACAAAAAAAATACGACAAAAGTCTTGAATACTACAAACAGGCTTTAAGACTCAATCCTTATGATTCCGGTACCAGAAAAAATCTGGCTATTGTAAAACAAATTATTCGACAACAACAACAACAACAAAATCAAAAGCAACAACAGAAACAACAAAATAAAAAGCAACAACAGCAAAAAGATAAAAACAATAAAGACAAACAAGATAATAAAAACAAACAGGAGCAAGAGAAAAAAGAGAACAAACAGGAGCAACAACAAGAGCAAAAACAAGATAAATCCGATTCACTAAAGAACAATCAACAACAACAACAAAATTTAGGACAAGATTCTTTGAAAAATATACCGGACTCTTTAAAAATGACAAAGAAAGAAATATTGAAACTGTTGAAAGCTATAGAAAATGATGATAAAGAAATTCAGAAAAAAATAAGAATGCACGGGAAAAGTAAAAAAAGAGATAAAGATTGGTAATATCTTGAGCTTTAACCCTATAAAAAAAATTAATAACTATGAAAAAAATATCAATTTTAATAATTTTATTTATGACAACTCTTGCCATTGCCCAAAACAAGTCATTTGATTTCAAAATAAGCAATGATACGGTTTTAGCAGATAATTATTTGATCATTAGATTTGATATCATCAATTTAAATGGAGATTTCACTGCACCGGAATTTTATGACTTTGATATTTTAAGAGGACCAAATACCAGTTCTATTTTTTCTATTGTAAATGGTGAATCTACGCAAAAAACAAGTTATACTTATTACTTGCAACCAAAAAAAGAAGGCGAATTGTTTATCGAACCGGCTTATTTATATACTGAAAGCGATACATTGGAAACATCACCTGTCACAATAATAGTACTGCCCAATCCTGAAGGTAAAAAAATTAAGCCGATATTACCTGAAGAAAACGACATACACTTTTTTTCACCTTCATTTGATAACAATCCACTGTATCCGGAAAAAAGAAAAAATTATAAAACAGAAAAGAAAAAGAAAAAATTAAAAACAAGAAAATTATAATTTTGTTTAAGCATCTGAAAAAGTACTTAAAAAATATAATTTTGCTTTAGAAACCTAAATGAGAAAATGAGAAAACTATTTTCAATATCGAATAATAAAAGAAGTTTTTTTCTTTTTATCCTGATGTTCTCATCACTAACATCATATTCTCAAGTTAGATTCTACGCTACTACCGATGCGAAAGAAATTTTTCAAGGCAGTTATTTTAAAATAAATTTCACTATTAAAAATGGAACTGAAAAGAAATTCACACCGCCTGATTTTAAGGGATTTCGCAAAATCTCAGGTCCTAACTCTTCTTTTTATTCTTCTTCCGATTTCGTTAATGGTGTTATGTCAACATCCACCACAAAAATATTTTCTTATACATTACTAGCTAAAGATCAGGGAACATTTACTATTGGCCCGGCAAAGGCAATTATCAAAAACAAGGTATATAAAACAAACCCGTTAACAATAAAAGTACTAAAGAAAGAAAGAGAAAAACCTAAAACACAGAAAGAGAATAAGGATATTTTTGCAAAGATAGAATTAAGTGATTCTGTTGTTTATATAGGACAACAAATTATCCTAAAATACAATCTATATACTACAAAAAATATAGCAAGCTATGATTTTAAATCCATACCTGATTTTAACGGTTTCAATACCATAGAATTGAATAATAAAAGCCAAGGTATTAGAAAAATAATCGGAGATAAAGAGTATTATCTATTTACAATAAAAAAAATAGCATTATTCCCACAAAAGACCGGAAAGCTCATCATTGATCCTGCTTATATTAATTTGAAATTACCAAGTAATAATTCAAGAAATTTCTTTTTTCGTTCAATAATAAATCATAAGATACATACAAATAGTGGATCGATACTCGTAAAACCTCTCCCTGATAATGCACCTGATGATTTCAGCGGTTATACCGGAAAATTCAATATTTCTATTAAAACAGACAGGAAAAAAGTATCCACTGATGATGCATTTACTTTAAAACTACAATTGACCAGTGATAATTTAGCCAAATATATTGAAGCACCTGATCTCAGCAAACATTTAACCGATTTTGAAATTTATGACCCTAAAGTTATAGGGCAAAAATACTTTGAACAAAATGGGAAACTTCAGAGTAAAAAGATATTTGAATATCTTTTAGTGCCGCAAAAACCCGGTTCATATATGATACAAATACCTTTTACATATTTCGATATTGACAGTTCAAAATATTTGACTATATATTCTAATCCGGTAACAATAGGTATAATTAAAGGCAGTAAAAAAATAAATTCAAAATCCATTTTAGAAAAATACCAGCTAAAACCACCTTTGGTAGATAATTCATTATCAAAGATAAGGACTCCTTTCTTCGGCTCATTTTCATTTTGGTTGATTTTGGGAATAATGCTCATAGTCTTGGTACTGATGTACCTATATAGAAGATATCTTTTAAAACAAAGCAATATAGATCCTGTCCTCTTGAAAAGAAAAAAAGCAGGAAAAGAAGCTATAAAAAGACTCAAAAAGGCAAAAGAATATATGGAAAACAATCAACAATCATTGTTTTACAAAGAAATTTCCGATGCACTTTTGAAATATATTGCTGATAAATTAAATATTCCTACTATAGAACTGACTAAAGAAAACGTAAAATCTAAACTTCAAAATCTTAATATTTCGGAAAACAACATACAAAAATATATCAGTTTACTTGAAACATGTGAAATTGCGCTTTACTCTCCCGGAACTAAAAGTGATATGCATTCTGTTTTCGATAACACAAAGAAGCTTTTAACTGAAATGGAATTGCAACTTTGAGAATCTATAAACTCAATCCGGTTAAACCGGTTTAACAATACCGGACAAAAAACATTCCTTAACTTTTTGTAAGGAAATCACATTCCTCACGACTATATTTCCGAACGATAAATTTTTAAAACCATGATAATAACACAACTTCATACAAAATGAATATATCGGATAAATGCGGAGGAAGCTCAAAAGAAGTGAAAACCTCCAATAATAAAAGCAAATGCGGCGCAGGAAAAATGAAAGCGGTAAAACCAGCTAAAAAAAATAAAGGATGCAGACACTAACACCATTATATTATTGGTTTAGAAAGATTAATAAATTAAAAGAAAATCCAGGGGTATAATAAAACGTCCCCGGATTTTTATATATTAGCATTTTGTATCTAATCAGCAAATCCCGGTTTTAGACACAAAACAAGAAAACATTACAATAATAAACATAGAAAAGTCTTTTGTTATAAAAATAACAGTAAACTGAGTAAATATCCATTTTGATACAAATGAAAAGATTAATAAGTAAAACCATACATTCCCGCCGCAGGTTTCTATCCGGATTAATCGGAGCCGGTTTAGCTATTAACTTACCTTTAATCAGTTCTTGTGATTATTCTGGTAATGAAGGTATTTTGACACAAAGGCAAAAAAAAATTGCTATTTTTACTTTGAATTTTTTATGGCCAGATGATGATTTTGGCCCAAACATCAAGAAAATAAGAGTTTTTGAATATATGATCTGGATGTTGAATGATAAGAATATAGACCCTGAAGAGAATCAATATATTATCAACGGGTTGAATTGGGTTAATGAAACAGCAATGGAAATTTATAATCAGCATTTTGAAAAATTAAAAAATAGAAATAAATTCAAACTAATCCATAAAGTTTCTAATATGGAATGGGGAGAAAGTTGGTTATCAAAAATGTTAAGCATAATAATAGAAGCAATGTTTGCGGATCCTGTTTATGGCTCAAATCCGGAAGGAATAGTTTGGCAATGGTTCAATCACAATCCCGGACAACCAAGGCCAGCAGATAATAATAAATATCCTATAATACTAAATAGAAAAAAGGAAAATATAATTTTTACATCATTAGATCAACTTTAAGCTATTTCGTGCCTGCAAAAATAATATATGCCAAAATCAAGAAAAAAATATGATATATGTGTGATTGGAAGCGGTGCAGGAGCCGGACCCGTAATATATGAATTGAGCAAAGCAGGATATTCTGTGGTAGTTCTGGAAAAAGGTCCCTGGTTCAGAACCGAAGACTTCACCAAAGACGAAGTAACTGCTATACGCCGTAGTGTCTATACGCCCAATCTTTTAGATGAAAAACAAGTTATTGAAGATAAAAACAGCGATGGCAAATGGATTGGAAGAAATACTTATGATACGGGAAATGATTTTTGGAATGGGAACTGCGTTGGCGGCTCTTCTAATTTTATGAGCGGATATTTTCAACGGTTTAAGCCCATTGATTTCAGATTGTTAAGTGAATTTGGTGAAATTGAAGGAGCTAATATTGTCGATTGGCCTATTTCTTATGAAGATATGGAACCATATTATACAAAAGTAGAAAAGACAATTGGTGTTTCAGGAAGAATTGTTAAACACAAACATCTGGAACCCAGATCTACTCCGGATTTCCCCTACCCTCCCCTTGCTGAAAATATTGTTTCGTCATGGATTGATAATGCAGCAAATAAACTTGACATTGATATCATCCCGATGCCAAGAGCTATATTATCACAGCCTAAAGAAGATAGAAATGCATGTGTTTACAGCAATTATTGCGGAAGTTACGGATGCTCCTCCGATGCAAAAGGAAGTTCCAGGATAGCTCTTATACATGATGCTATAAAAACAGGAAATTGCACGGTTATTCCTAATGCAAAAGTATTTTATCTGGAAACTAACGGTAGCAAAAAGATAATTAAAGCTTGGTTTTATAATTCAGAAAACAAAAAGGAATTCATGCATGCGGATATTTTTGTTGTTGCTGCACAAGCAAGTGAATCATCAAGATTGCTATTGATGAGCAAAAACAAAGAATTTCCAAATGGACTGGGAAATAATAACGGTCAGATAGGGAAGAACTTTATTTTCTCTGCCGGAGGAGTTGGAGGAGGGGAGTTCTATCGTGAAGATTTTTCCGGTGATGACTGGCTGGCATTATCTGTTCCCGGAGTATTCGTCAACAGGACTATGCATGAATATTATCAATTCACTGATCCTGCTACAGGTAAAAGATTGAAAGGAGGAACAGTTGATTTTCTTTTTGAACATGCAAATGCCATTACAAAATCCATAAATCAAAAATGGGATAATTATGGTAATTTAAAATTTGGCAGCAGCTATAAAAAGAATCTGAAAAGATATTTTACCAATGTAAGAAAACTGAAATTTGAAGTTTTTGTTGACTGGTTGCCTACTGATAATTGTTTTGTCGATCTAGATCCGAAAGTCAAAGACAAATGGGGAGATCCGGTAGTAAAAATCAGAATAGGAAATCATCCCCATGATATAAAAGTCGGAAAATTTTTAGCCTCTCAAGGTGAAAAGGTTCTGAAAACAATGGGCGCAAAAAATATTTATTCAGGTATTAGCGGTACTCCGCCTCCAAATCTTCAAGCAGGCGGTTGTAGATTTGGAAATGATCCGGAAACTTCTGTATTGGACAAAAACTGCAAGTCACATGAAGTAGACAATCTGTATGTCACAGACGGTAGTTTTATGCCCACAGGTGGCAGCGTTACTTATACATGGACTATTTATGCCAATTCATTCAGAGTAGCGGATAAAATATTGAAAAGATTATAAATCATATTTTTCTTATCAGAGAAAGTCCATCTCTCACAGGTAAAATTATACTTTCCGTATTCGGATCATCATTCACATACTTATTAAATTTGATTATGGCATTTGCCGTTTTATCATCCGGTTCCGTGATAACTTTACCGCTCCACAGCACATTATCCGCTATGATGATCGCACCCGGCTTAAGTTTTGGAATAAGCTTTTGGTAATATAGG
>Ga0256913_10000718_pt1 | contig 17203 bp, 15 predicted proteins | sample Axial_MatmetaG_FD_185970 | JGI IMG/M metagenome (GOLD analysis project Ga0256913, IMG submission 185970) | Deep-sea worm associated microbial mat communities from Axial Seamount, Juan de Fuca Ridge, Pacific Ocean - Axial_Mat | ecosystem: Environmental > Aquatic > Marine > Oceanic > Microbial... | reverse complement strand
TGTGGTAGATAAATCCAGGGATTTCGAGGAATACGAGAACAATTTATGATAATAATAATAACACTTATGATTGCGTTAATGCTGTCTGCTGCGATTTCTGCACTGTTCTTCAAGGATCTTCTCAGCGCTGTAATAGCCTCATGTCTTGTGAGTCTTCTGGCCTCAATAATTTTCATCGTTCTTCAGGCTCCCGATGTCGCCATGGCGGAAGCATCTATTGGCGCGGCGCTGATTACCGCGGTATTCGTAATCGCTATCCGCCGTACCGGGAGGTATGAAGAATGAGGGTTGCCTTCAGCCTGATACTGCTCGCGATTGTTGGAGTGGGTGTGGTTCTGTCCCTGTCAAGCATTCCCTTTGGCTCTCCTCCAATGGATGCGGGAAAATATTACATTGATTCAGGAAGGACCGATACGGGAGCAACGAATATCGTTACATCGGTTGTTGTAGGATACAGAGCCTTCGATACTCTGGGCGAGGTAACGGTTCTGTTCGTGGCGGCAATAGGTCTTGGTGCAATTCTGACCACAGGGAAGAAGAACGAAAGTAAGAAAAAGGAGGAATTGGAGCCTGCAAGTCTGGTTCTTTCCACGGGATGTCGCTTTCTGTTTCCGCTGATTCTGCTCTTCGGAGCTTACGTTTTCATTCATGGCCATCTAACTCCCGGTGGTGGGTTCCAGGGTGGAGCAGTTATAGCTTCCGCTTTCCTGATGGTTTATCTCGGCTGCAGGAAAAAGAGAATCCGTAAATCCTGGGCCAGGGGTACCGAATCCATAAGCGGCCTTGTATTCGTGGTTACGGGTCTTACCGGTCTTGCAGTAGCCGGACATTATTTTCTTTCCAATTTTCTCCCGGAAGGCACCCTGAACTCCCTGTTCAGCGCAGGTATTATTCCAATAATTTATATCGCCATCGGGCTCAAGGTCGGATCCGAGCTTACAGGGGTAATAGACAACCTTATTGAGGAGAGCGAATGAGCTTTCTGCAGAGTAACATCTACTATGTCGGGGCTTTTGGCCTTATCCTTACAGGACTGCTTATTGTCCTTGTGAAGCACAACCTGATTAAAGTAATAATCGGTCTCAGTATTTTGGATACCGGCGTCAATATGTTCATTATCGCAATCGGATATCTGAGAAACGGAACCGCTCCGATTTTCTCCAGTCCGGAGGTCGAGTCAGTACTGATGGTTGATCCTGTTCCGCAGGCTCTTGTGCTGACTGCCATTGTAATCGGCGTGGCAGTTCTTGCCCTTGCTCTGTCACTTTCAATCAGGCTTTACAGGCATTTCGGGACACTTGATCTGCGAAAGATAAAGGAGCTGAAATGGTAAATCCCGTACTTCTTATAGCTGTACCTCTGGGTCTTGCCTTTACGGTTCCGCTGATTGGTTCCGCTTCCAGAAAACTGACACGGTTTGTTCCTGTGATTGCATCACTTTTTAATCTGATACTCTGCATCAGACTATTCCCGGCAGTCCTTGAGCATCCGATTGTTATCAATCTGGGCGGCTTCGCGCCACCGTTCGGAATTAATCTTTTTGTTGGACATCTCGGGCTTCTTTTCGCTGGTTTGATTTCGCTGGCGGGTCTAATAGTGTCCATCTACTCGCTGTCCTATATAAAGACAGGTATGGTAGTTAAGTATCATATGCTTTACATGCTGCTGCTTACCGGGGCGACCGGGGTCGTTCTCACAGGTGATATTTTCAACCTGTTTGTATTTTTTGAAATACTCTGTATTTCCTCCTATGCTCTTGTCGCCTACGTGGGGGACCGTGCCGGGATAGAATCCTCAATCAAGTACCTCATACAGGGAACTGTCGGCTCAAGTCTGCTTCTTATTGGAATCGGTTTTCTCTACGGTCTTTTCGGAACACTGAACATGGCGGATATAGCACAGAAGATATCAACTGTTGAACAGGGTTCGCTGCTGGTACCTTTGCTTCTGATTGTTGCCGGGCTGGGTGTTGAGGCAGCAGTTTTCCCGCTTAACGCCTGGCTTCCCGATGCCCACTCGTCGGCCCCCTCTTCTATCAGCGCCATTCTTTCGGGAATAGCGATAGAGGTCGGGCTATACGCCATTGCCAGGATTGTTTTCACTGTTTTCGGCATTTCGGACGTCTATCTGTTCCTGGCTTTTCTTGGGATTCTGACTTTGCTTATCGGAGAACTGTGCGCTTTCGCCCAGAGCAACATCAAGAGAATGCTCGCATATTCAAGTATCGGTCAGATAGGGCTTATCCTTTTCGCCCTGGCACTGGCTTCAAACAACTCGGTAACGGGAGGTCTTTTTCAACTTATCAACCATACACTGAGCAAAGGACTGCTTTTTCTTTCTGCGGGATATATGATTTACCGCAGCGGATCGATGGAGATTTCCTCCCTGAACGGCATGGGGAAACGGATGCCGCTGACATCTCTTGCTTTTACTGTGGGAGCTTTTTCCCTTATTGGCCTGCCGCCTTTCGCGGGTTTTCCCGGTAAATTTCTCATAGTGAGCGGTGCTTTACTTCAGGGGCAGCTGGTTATCAATATTCTTGTCGGGCTTGTTCTTCTGAGTACTGTTATCGAAGGCACGTACTTTTTCAAGGTGGTCCAGGGTCTGTATTTCAGGAAGGCTGATGCTGATATCACACCAGAACGAGCTCCGGCAGCAGCTTTGGTGGCTATGCTTATACTGATGCTGCTTATCGTGGTTCTTGGTGTTTACCCTGAACCGGTTGCGGGCTTCCTGAACACTGCCGCATCGGATCTGCTGGATAAAGTCAGTTACGTTGGGAGTGTGCTGAGATGACGGGCATTGAAATCCTTCTGCTGACCGCTTTTGGGGGTGTCCTGTTTACCTGTTTTACGGGCAGGATTTCTTCATCGTTAAGAAACATCGCTGCCGTGATCCTGTCTATTGTTCTTGTAGTGCTTGTTGCCCTGTTGTACGACAAAAACGGCGAAACTGTTTTCTATCGGGGATTTTTCGGTATTCCGATGGTTCTCAGAATCAACACCCTGTCCTGGTTCTTCGCAATCGCGATATCAACTCTTGGATGTCTTTCCGTTATTTTCTCGCTGGGCTATATGCGTGACAGAAAGAATACAAGCTTCTACTACTCGATGCTTCTTCTCGTGAATTCGGCTATGCTTGGAGTCGTTTTCTCAGGAGATATGTTCTCCTTCTTTATTTTCTGGGAAATCATGAGCTGGTCCACCTTCCTGCTGATTAGCTACAATCGTGGTCCGGCGGTAGGAGCGGGACTGAAGTATATCATTATGTCCATCATCGGTTCTATGGCAATGCTCGCCGGAATAATATCCCTGTACACAGTTTACGGAACGCTGAACATCGCTGATCTTTCTCATTTAGTTCTTTCATCCTCAACTCCCGGACATCAGATTTTTCTTCTAATCATCTTCGGGTTTGCATTTGGAATCAAGAACGCGGTAGTACCTCTGCATACCTGGTTACCCGATGTATACACGGAAGCTCCTTCCCCGTTCAGTGCCGTTATCGCCGGGATGCTTACCAGAATGGGTGTCTATGGTTTTCTTCTTATTATCTACGTTATTCTGGGGGCGGCAAGATCTCTTCATACCGGCACAATACCCGGGTTCAATCACATCCTTGCCTGGCTGGGCGCAATTACAATAGTAATCCCGACGTTTATTGCAATGCTCCAGAACGATGCAAAGAGACTCCTTGCCTGGAGTGGGATAGGCCAGGGTGGTTACATGATTCTGGGCATAGCTTTCGGAACCAATCTTGGAGTTGCCGGAGGAATATTCCACACGTTGAATCACGCAATTTACATAGTACTCCTGTTCATGAGCGTTGCCGCTGTTCAGTACAGAACGGGAGGTGTACGTGATCTGAATTCCCTGGGAGGCCTGATCAAGAAAATGCCGGTTGCTTTTTTCGGTGCTCTTATTGGCATATGCGGATTGATAGGTGTTCCCCTTACTAACGGTTTTGTCTCAAAATGGATGATTTTTAAGACCCTGATTACGGGAGGGGCTCCATTTCTGGCATTTGCCGCGTTGATCGGTTCCTGGGGGACAATTCTAGCAGCCTACAAGTTACTGCACAATATGTTCCTCGGGCAGCTTCCCGAGCGGTTCAGTAACACAAGGCAGTCTCCATTCAGCATGAAACTTCCCATGATAGTTTTATCATTTACTATTCTTCTATTCGGAATTCTACCCGGCCTGCCGCTTAAGGTTATCAACAACATCGTTGTTTCTTTCGGTTTCGGATCGCTGGATGTATCGCTCTGGGGTATAGTTTCAGAGACGGGAATGCTGAATACAATCAATCTGTTTGCCGTCATTCTGGCCGGTCTGGCAGTAGTATGGCTGTTCTTCAGAATCGGAGCCAGAGCCGTACCTGTCAACCAGTCCGATAATTACGCTGCCGGAGCCGCAGTTCCGGGAGACAGGTATAATTACACGGTTAAATTCTACGATCCCCTGACAAGAACAATATCGCCGTACCTCAGGGATATCATCGACAGTTTATACCAGAAAATAGCAGTTTTCACGGGATGTGTGTGCAACGGAATAAGAAAGATTTATACAGGTTACATTGGTAATTACATAATGTATATAGTGCTTTTCGTCTCACTGATCATCATCGTTCAGATGGTATGGAGTCCATGGTAATGCATACAATAGAACTACTGGTTTCGCCTCTGCTGGCCCTTCTGATTGGTATCTTCTTCCTGGGTCTGTCCAGAAAGATCGCAGCGAGGATACACTGGAGATACGGCCCGCCAATAACGCAGCCAATTATCGACATTATTCGTCTTCTTAGCCAGAAAAGCGCAAATCACGGCGTTGCATTCAATATTGGACTGATTCTGTCACTGGCCGGATCGTTGACAATCGTGCTGTTCCTTCCTCTCGGTAGAATAGCACCCCTTAGCGATTCGGGGGGCATGCTTGTTATTCTTTATCTCATGCTGATCGGTCCATTGGGGATTGCTATAAGCAGCGGTGCGTCCGCAAATCCAAACGCAAGTATAGGAGTATCAAGAAAACTTCTTCTCTCCATGGGATACGAATTGCCCTTCCTTCTTGTTGTCCTGGCAATTATGACCGCATACCATACAACCTCCTTAACTGAGATGGTATCGGTTCAGCAGGCTACGGGATGGGCTATAGTTTCTTTTCCGCTCGTTCTATCGGGAATAGCATATTTGATGATATTGCCTGCAATGCTTGGTGTCAGACCATTTGAAGTTGTCGGTGCGCCGCAGGAAATATCTTCAGGACCACTGGTGGAGTACGGGGGACCATACCTTGCACTGGCGACTCTTCAGCATGCATTTGCCCTTTTTATAGGTGTTTCCCTGTTTGTGAACCTTTTCCTTGGGGGTGCCGCCAATCCTGTGTTCTTTTTCCTTAAAATGCTGGTTGTTTTCTCTCTGGGGTTATTTGTTAATGCGGTGTTCCCCCGCCTGAGAATTGATCAGGCAATTCGATACCTCTGGAGATGGCCTTCACTCATAGCTTTTGCCGGGTTGATCCTGGTGTGCGTTACAGGGAGATAATATGGATCGTAATCAGCTTGTTAAATGGTTAAAAAATCCTGTGAAAATGGGGCACAAGTATTCTCTCAATGTTGTCTATTTCTGTACCGGATGCGGAATCATAGAGGTACCGCCTTCAATAACCGCCAGGTGGGACGCGGAACGCTTCGGTATCATACCGGTCGCAACTCCCAGGCAGGCAAATCTTTTCCTGATCACGGGATACGTATCGGTAAAAACATTGCGCGCGATAATACGCACATACGAACAGATGCCTGAACCGAAGTACACCGTTGGTTTTGGCTCCTGCCCGATTAACGGCGGGATGTACTTTGATTCTTACAATACGATCAAGCATCTTGATAAATACATTCCGGTTGACGGCATGATTGCGGGATGCATGCCCAGACCTGAAGCGATTTTTATAGGCGTAACCCATTTATGGACATTAATTGATAAAGACATGGCCGACGGCTACAAGCGCTATCGCAGAAATTACAGCGCCTATCGCGCTAACCAGGAAAGGGTGCTGGGAAAGCTTGAATGGCCTCCGTTGTTTCCGGCCCCGGGAGAGGAATAATCAGTTGCTGAAGCAAGAACTGGAGACGGCATTCGACGGCATCACTGTCAGAATCGAGAAAAAGAATCGGATTGAACTGTCAATAGCCAGGAACGGGGTCCTGTCCGTCCTGAGTTTTCTTAAAAACAAAGGATTCAATCACCTTCAGCTCGTCTCCTGTGTCGACTGGATCGATGACGGGCAGCTTGAACTGGTTTACGTACTGTCAGCATATATGAAAGAAGACACTTTCGAAAAAGTTGAAGAACTGAACATTATCTTAAAAACAAGAATTGGGAGAGACAATCCGGAGTTCATCACATCGATCAATATTTTCCCCGTAGCCGAAGCGTACGAAAGAGAGATTCACGAGCTCTACGGAGTCATTTTCCAGGGACATCCCCGGCTTACTCATCTTCTTCTTGACCGGGATTACAGTATTCCCCCTTTCCGGAAAGACTTTGATACCAGGCTCTACGTAGACGATTTTTTCGGCTCTGTACCCGCTGTTGAAGGAGAGGGTGAGAGTTTATGAGAGAACTTGAACTCTATTTCGGACCTCAGCACCTTGGAATGGTGGGTAATTTCAGCATAACTCTCCAGGTCGAGGGTGACAGAATATTAAAGGCTACAGCTAACCCTGGTTATCTGCACCGCGGCTTTGAAAAACTCATGGAAGGCCGGAGCTGGATAAAGAACTTCCCTATGGTCTGCAGAATCAACGTTATTGAGCCGGATTCCATGGAAATGGTATACTCCATGGCAGTAGAAAAACTCGCAGGTCTTGAAGTTCCGGAACGAGCTCAGTTCATAAGAACCATTTATCTGGAACTGGCCCGTGTTGGTTCACACCTTTTCGGTCTGTGGGCCTACGCCAGTATGCTGGGATTCGATACGGTTGCGCAATGGGCAATGTACCACAGGGATCTGATTCTTGATCTTTTCGAGGAGCTTACCGGGGGAAGGGTTTATCATATTTACATCTGGCCCGGTGGCGTAAGACGGGACTTCCCGGATGGATTCAAAGACAGAATTGTAAAAACCCTTCATTCCATCGGAGGTTGCGTACCGGATTACGATTCCACTTTTTTCAACAACCGTCTGTTTTACGAAAGGGCCGGAAACATCGGAAAGGTTTCTCGCGCTGAAGCCCTGGAAATGGGGGGGACAGGTCAGGTTCTCAGAGCAACTGGAATGCCCTACGACATACGCAGGATCGAGCCTTATGCCGCCTATGATAAAGTCCCCTGGAACGTTCCGACAAGAGAAGATGGGGACGCGTTTTCCAGAATATGGGTAGTACGCGATGAGATGATAGAAAGTGTACACATGATATTCAAACTTCTGGATGAAATGCCTGGCGGAGAAGTTTACAACCGGATACCAAACCCCTTCAAATGGCGGATTCCTAAAGGGGAAGCGTACGTAAGATGCGAATCGTCCAGAGGAGAACTGGGCCTGTATCTGGTAAGTAACGGGGGAAAAAATCCTTACCGCGTGCATTTCCGGACCCCATCTTATCCTCATGGGCTGACTGTACTTGAAAAAGCTCTTGTTGGTGCTAATATCTCCGACGTGGGTAACATCATGATAAGCCTGTATGTAGTAGCGCCCGAAATTGACAGGTAGTCGAAGCAAGGGAGAGAAGTTATAACCATGGGCAAACTCAGTCTCTTTGGACCTTTCAGCGCAATTAAGTTCCTGTTTCGCAAACCAAAAACACTCAGATTCCCGTTCGAACAGAAGGAAACAGCGGTAAGGTACAGGGGGTTCCACCTTAATGACTGGAACACGTGTACAGGTTGCGGTAACTGCGCCGACATATGTCCCAACGAAGCCATCATTATGGAGGAACATCCTGAAATTGAAACAACACCGGGAGAAAAAAATGAGCGTCCGCGGCTGGATTACGGCAGGTGCTGCTTCTGCGGTCTCTGCGTTGATATCTGCCCCGCCGGATCACTTCGTCTTTCCAGGGATTACCTGCACATACATTTTGACAATGCTACTTTTACAGTTACACCCGGTGATGACAGCACAGATGATAAAGTTTTTCTTCCCGAAGACCAGTATTCAATTCTGAAAGCAAGCCTTGTTCACCGCAGGAAAGATTATGACGGGTTTTCACCGGATATAAATTTCTCGCTCTTCGACCCTGACAGAGTTCAAATGCCTGAGATTCCACCGAGCGAAAGAAAAATGTCTTTCATCGAGCAGATAACCGGGTACAACCATGAAGAGGCAGTCAGAGAAGCTGAAAGGTGTCTCGAATGTGGCCTCTGTGAGGATGCCTGCCCGGCCCACATGAAAATATCGGATTATATAGGAGCAATTTACGACGGCAGACCTGATGAATCTCTACGAAAGATCTACGAGGATAATCCAATTCCTTCCATCTGTGGAAGGCTATGCATGAAACACTGCGAAGATGCCTGCTCATTGAGACTGAGGGGAGAATCGCTTGCCATAAGGTGGCTGAAAAGATACACAGCTGATACGATCAATAATTTCAAAGAAACCCTTGAGCAACAACCTGCCAGCCCGACCGGCAGGAAGGTGGCGATAGTCGGAGCGGGGCCGGGGGGACTCTCTTCAGCATACTTCCTCAGGCTCATGGGATACGATGTCGTGGTGTTTGATGAGCTTTCAGGTGGCGGCGGAATGATAAGAGTTGGACCTCCCCGCTACAGACTTCCGGAAGAAAGTATTGACAAAGACGTTGCTTACATAGCTTCGCTTGGAGTCGAGTTCCGTTTCAACACAAGAATTGGTAGAGATATGGAGTTCGAAGAACTCCTTGCTGAATACGATGCCGTATATATTGGAATTGGAAATACCGTAAGCCGCTCAACAGGAGTACAGAATTCCGAAAAGTGCCTTCTGGCACTGGATTACCTGGAGCAGAATAAAACAGACAGGAAAACTGTCGTAACCAGTAGTATCATCGTAATTGGCGGGGGTAACGTGGCAATGGATGTCGCCAGGGAATCCCTTCGACTTCAGAACATCCAGTATCCGGGCAGGGATACAATCGTGAACACCGTGTCTCTTGAAGACTGGGATGAACTGCCGGCAACAGAAGAAGAAATAAATGAAGCCCGTGAAGAGGGTATCATTTTTAATCCCGCGTGGGGACCCAGGGAAGTTCTTCTTGATGAGTCCGGAAATATCAGGGGTCTTCTTTGCATGAAAGTAAAATCAGTATTTGATGATGAGGGAAGATTCTCACCAACTTTCTACGAAGACAGGAACATGGTAATCGAAGGCACTATGATAATTGAAGCCATAGGTCAGGGACCTGATTTCTCCTTTATTCCAAAGAAACTCATGGAAAAGATCGAGTTTACAGAGAGAAGAAAGATCAGGGTTGACGAAAACGGCATGACTACCCTTCCAGGCGTATTCGCGGGAGGTGACATAGTCAATATCAACCTTGATGCTGTTACAGCGATAGCCGATGCCAAAATCGCATCCGAAGGTATCAACACCTGGTTGAGCGGGTAACTCAGATCCGTTAACCAATCGAATTCATCATTATTTCTGAATATCGTCTTTGCGGGGATTGCCGCAATCAGTGTCATTGAAATAGTATTCAGTCTCACAGCGGTTGTAAATATCACATTCGTGATATAATATTAGAGTGATTTTACAGGATAAATTTACAAATGGGCTTTGATACGACAGGGAAGAAATATTTCTTGTGATACTTCAGGTAAGGTGTTTGAAACATGGGCAGGGATAAATTCTGAAAACCTCAAAAGGCAAAATGATTCTTCATCAATCTGCCGATTGAAAACCGTGATCGGGATATTTATTGAGTTCACACGTTGATGTCTGCATGGTAGTAAAGAATCAACTCTGGAACGATGCCAGGGTCAAGAAAGAGGCGCAGACCCTCTCAGACAGGGGTTTGACGGTAACAATAATAGCCCAGCCCGAGGAAGGGTTCCCCGGGAGCGAGAACTGGGGATCAATTAAGATACTCAGAGTACCGGAATCCGGGAATCTTAAAGCCTCTTTTCGCACGGTGCTGGATGCTTCTGAGAATGATAGAGCCAGTTTTATTTCAAGGTTTGTGGCGTCTCTCCGGAAAAACCCGCTTAAACGTTTTCTCGGAGACCTTTTTCACGCCACACTCTATCAGGTCCGCCTGCTCCACCATGCCGTCGGAACAAATGCGGGAATCTATCATGCGCATGATCTGGATACCCTGGCCGTTTGCGCTGCCGCATCGCTGATCACAGGCGCAAAGCTGGTATACGACGCACACGAACTCTGGCTTGAGAGCAGACGACATCTCTTCGAAACCTCCAGACCCTTCATGCTGCTTGAAAGATTAGCGGAATCGCTATTAGCTCCCCTGGCTGATGCTGTAATAGCAGTAACACCCGGAAGGGCAGCTGTAATGAGGGAAATGTACCCGAACATGATTGCTCCCGACCTGGTGATGAACTATCCCCTCCTTATTTCTCCCGCTCCTAAGAACGAGGATGTTCGTCGCAGTCTTGGAGTAACGAAAAAACCATGCTTTCTGTTTCTTTATCAGGGAATTCTAGGGTTACATCGCGGTCTCGAGGAGCTTATCGACGCTTCAATAACACTGAGGGGGTTACCTGTTCATGTAGCATTCGTGGGCCATGACAGATCAGGGGGGGTCATCAGACGGTATGCCGAGGAAAGGAATGCCCTGGATATGGTCAGTTTTCATCCTCCGGTACCGTCGGAGGAACTGCCGGGGATAACGGGTTCAGCCGATGCCGGACTGTTACTCTTCCAGGACAGCTGCCTTAATCATACCCTGTCGCTGCCAAACAAACTTTTCGAGTACATGATGTCCGGTTTACCTGTTATTGCATGCAACCTCCCCGAAATATCGGAAGTGATACGCAGGCATGACTGTGGAATTCTTGTAGATGCTTCCATTCCTGAATCCATAGCGGAGGGAATGCGCCAACTCGCGGCAAACCCGGGAGAAGCCAGAAGAATGGGAGAACAGGGTTGTAAAGCCGCCAGCGCAAACTACACCTGGAACCGATCGGCCAGTGCTCTTCTGGCACTTTATTCCAGGGTCACAGGAGAGAATCTGCTCTCCGCTGATACCGGAGATACGTCTTGAAGAAACTTGTTTATATCGCATACACGTTCCCACCCGTTACAACCGGATCAGCCCCCATGAACCTCAGGCTTATGGATATATTCATCCGAAACGGATGGTTACCAGCTGTGGTAACACCCGACCATGCCGGTAATCTGCCGGAAGATCCATCGCTGCTGAGGCTTCTCCCGGAAGAGATCAGCATTATCCGTACCGGAAATTCCGGCAGTATGAAGAAAAGAAAGAACCCTGTTCCTCACAAGTCACAACCTTCCGGCAGACAAGGGCTGAGGAAATTTATCCTCGAAGGCATTCTGCAACCGGACAGGAATGTCACCTGGGTTCCGCGTGCGGCTATAGCGGCTCTGCGCGAAATTCGGCTGAATGGCGCAGATCTGATAATTACGCTTGGCCCACCCCATTCTGTACATCTTACCGGTCTTCTCTGCTCCCGACTGACCGGCATACCCTGGGTTGCGTACTTCGGAGACCTCTGGTCCAATGACGGCTATATCAACTGGGAAGCGGTCTCCGGCATCAGGCGGCACCTTACCCCCGTTATCGAGAAAGCGATAGTTACGAGAACGAATGGTATTATTACCACAACCGACGGATCCTCCCGGTACTTCCGGGAAAAATACGGTGAAGAATGCCCTCCTGTTCAGACTCTCTGGAACGGTGTCACCCTTGCGGAAAGGGAGAAACAATGGAACTTTCTGGAACCCGGTGTTTCCAGCAGGGAGCTGGTCATAACTTATACGGGCTTCTTCATGGGCAACCAGACTCCCGAGCATTTCCTTACCGGAATGAAAGTATTCCTTGACAGACATCCGGACAGCGGGCTCAAGTTCCGGGTTGTTGGGGATTTTGGTGCCTATACGGGTTTGCCGGAAAAGCTCGGCATTAAGGATTCCGTGGAGATACTGGGAACCGTTCCCTTCGCAGAAGTGAGAAAATGGCAGCTCGATTCTGATATTCTTCTTCTGATTTTGCCGCCCCAGGCGGGTAACGAGCTGAAGAATCCATCAAAAACCGTGGAGTATCTGATGGCGAGAAAACCCGTTTTCGCTGTAGCCCCGCGGGGAGATCTGACCGATCTTATCGAGAGCCTTGGTGCCGGCTATACAGCCCTGCACGATACAGACTCGGTATGCAACGCTCTTGAGAAGATTGACCGGGACATCCATACCGGCATTCTGAGAATCCTGAAAAACCCGTCCGACCTTGACGGTAAGATGAATATGGACACAAACGGAAAGAAAATGGTCGAATTTCTTAACAGTATTGCCTGCGATCGATGATCGATACTTCGTTTTAGTTCTTTACCGGGAAACCTGCTCTGCTCTGAACGGCCTCCAGAACCTTACGCGTGGTATCATCCCATGATGGAAACATGGCTGCAGCATGCAGAGCTTGCTCAGCAAGGTTTTTTCTCAGATCCGGTTCAGAAAAGATTCTTCGGATATTAGTGCCTGTTGTCCTCCAGTCTCCAGGTTTTCCCAGAAGACCGGAAACTCCGTCGGTAACCATGTCAGGAATTGCTCCAGCGGTAGTGGATATCACCGGCAGACCGTATGCCATCGCTTCAGCGATGGCCATTCCATACCCTTCCCAGAAAGAGGGCAGTACGAATGCGTCAGCCCGTTCATACTCAATCTTCAGCTCTTCGTCGGTAAGTCTGCCCAGTAGGTGTACCGTGCCCGTTAAACCCAGTTCGTCTATGCAGTCTTCAACTTTCTCCAAGTATCCCTGTTCGAAATCGCTTTCTCCGGCAATACGCAGTTCTACGCTCTCCAGACCCGAATACGCCAGAGCTTTCACAGCCTCAACGATCCCTTTGCGTGATTCAACATTCCCCACAAGGAGTAATCTGGTCGGATTTTCCCGGAAACCGGGTTTCTGCGCAAGCCGGACATTAAGGCCGGGCCGAGCCAGAAGTATATCCTTATCACTTCTCCCAAACTCTTTCAGCTTTCTAACGGTTAAGCTGCTGTTAGCCACTATGAAATCAGCTTCACTTACAATCCTCTTCTCCGTCCATCTGTATAGGAGCCGTTTTACAGCTGTTCGTTCCAGATTTCCCCTGAAGTGATGACAAATAAGTACAGTGAATCGGCCCCGGCAACGTTCTTTTCTCTGAAGACCAAGAGTGAGGGAACTCGAGCCAAGGTCTGTCACCAGAACATCGAATTTTCCTGTGTACCGACGGGAGATGATTCCCGCGGCAGGGAATTTAAGCATTTTGGCGTATCTGGGAAGAGATTCAAGGTTGCAGTACTCAACATCCCATCCCGATGCGCTGAATCGTTTACCTATCATGAAATCGTAAAGAATGCCGCCTGTCAGCCTGCTCAGATGGTCAACGGTATCCACGTATCCGGCTATAAGCATCCGGCCAGGAGCAGCGATCTTCCGCGGGCTGTAATACCCGGCGGAATCATTATAAGATTTGTTTTTCCCGGATCTCACGAAGTTTCTCCTGTACCTGTATAATCGCTATTTCCCTGCGATTGTAGATTATCTGTTATCAGGGGCTTTGTTTGCGCTATACAAACAAATTCCCTGTCTCTGTCTATTTGATTGTCAGCGGGGACATAAGGTAAAGCATATGTTCGGTTCCCAGAAATTCAAAAAGGGTCTCAGACACTCCTGGTCCCGGCAGTCGCATGACACCTGGAAAGGAAGGCGTAGGGTAAATTCGAACATCGGGTAACCCGTTGCCGGTACTCATGCCGGTCAATCCCGCAGCGTAGTAAACCGCATCGACAATACCTCCGCATTCATCAATCAGTCCATTTTCGGCGGCATCTTTCCCGGACCATACCCTTCCCTGTCCGATGGAATCCACTTCCTCAAAAGTCATGCCTCTACCTTCGGCTACCGTCTGAACAAAGAGATTGTATCCATCCTCCATAATGTCAAACGACCTTCCCCGCTCTCTTTCGGTATACGGGCGGAACATACTGTTCATCGATGCCATGGGGCCCGTATTTATTTCCTCGATGTTTATTCCAAGGCTGTCCATTAATCCGCCTATGGAAATTTTACCCGAAATTATCCCTATTGAGCCGGTAACTGTCATTCTATCGGCGAATATTCTGTTTGCTCCGCAGGCCATGTAGTAACCTCCTGACGCCGCCGAGGTCCCCATGGAAACAACAACAGGGATTTCCCTGCGTATCCTGTCAACTTCGTGATGCAGGTCTGCACTGGCGAGAGCGTCTCCGCCCGGGGAATCGATTCTAAGTACAATCGCCTGAACACCTGTTTGTGAAGCGGCTTCCCGAAGAGCATCACAGACTGTTGCACCGCCCATGGTCCTTCCAAAAAGGGGCAAAGAAATGCTCTCGCCTCTCACAATCAGACCCGAAGCTACAACAACGGCAATATACCCGTTCGGTCCCCATTCATCAGATACCGGAATTGATTCACCGTAGTTCTTCATTGAAACCACGGTAATTTCCCTGCCCAGATCAGCAGAGATTCTTTCCGAAACCTGATCCCTGTAACAGACTCCGTCCACCATTCCGGCTGTTACCGCTCTTGAAGCCGAGTAAGGGCCGGCATCCCTGATGGTTCGCAACTGTCCGGGTTCAAGTCCTCTTCCGTTTGCCACTCCGTTGATCAGCTCCCCCTGCATTGATTGAAGAAGGTTGGAAGCAGCTCTTCTGTGAGCATCGGACATGTCCGAACGTGTCAGTAATTCACTGGCATTCTTGAATTCACCTATATGCTGGAAATCGGGGTAGATTCCCAGTCGATCGAGAAATTCCCTGAAAAAAATGGCTTCCGATGCAAGACCCGTAAACGATACGCTTCCGCCAGGGTGCATCCATATTCTGTTGCCGCAGGAAGCAAGGTAGTACTCTCCACTGCCGCCGCTTTCAATATAGAAATAAACTTTTTTCCCCGATCCTCTTATCCGCTGCAGCAGACTTCTTATTTCCTCAGCCTGCGCCAGGGAACCGGCAGACCCTGTTATATCTACTATCACCCCTGAAACGGATTTGTCTGAAACGATCCTGTTCAGAAGAAGAGCGGTTTCGGTAAAGCATGACCGGATTGAACCCAGAAAAGGTCTTTGTCTGAGTTCATCAAAATCACCCGTTTCGAATCGAACGAAAATCCCCGATGGCTCAAAAAGATTCGGCCCCGGGCCTGTAGTGAAAGTAACATCCCCTCTTGAGGCCTGGTACGAATTGTTACTGACAGCTCCCAGGGAAAGACCGGCTGTTCCAAAGCCCGCTTCCAGGCCCAGACAGAGTTTTTGATTTTCGGCATCCAGCCTTATGGCAAGTCCTTCTGCGGGACGAACTTCGAGTCCGACAGAGAATTTATAATCCGCAAGTACAGTCCCGGTCTCCAGGTTGGAAGAAACGGTTAAATACTCACCGAATGGTCTTATCGCGAAACCCGCTCTGTAAACGGGTTCTATACCGCTCTCACCGGGAATGTTAATCCCTCCTCTTCTCACCAAGCCTAAACTGAACCAGTCGATTGGACGGACTATCAGACCGAAAGTGAAGCGGTTCCTGCCTGAAAAGGGGCTGGTTTTCACGGTAGGGTCGTACCAGGTGTAACCCATACCAAGTGATGCGGTGTTTTCGAATAGATTCATACTTGAAGAAATGTTGAATTTCCTCATGCTGACAGCATCATCCCACCACCCGGAAATGCCCGCTCCGGGAAAAGCTATTGAAATTCTGTCGAACCCTTCGAAGGCACTGTCCGATGCTGCCATACCCAGACGAAGTCTAAGGCTGCTGACAAAACTGAAGCCTGCCGGATTTATTAAATCTGGATTGCCTGCTTCCGGATAAGCAACCCAGTCGAATACTTCAATCGGGCCGGGTTCTGAGATAGCTGCTGATAACGATGCAAAAAAAAAGAGGGTTAAGACATTGGTTAATATTCTCATACTTATTCCATTCAACCGGATATTTTCCAGGGAGCTGCAAATTTCTGAGAAGGTATCTGAAAAACTTCTTTTAGTTCATTTTAAATTGGATGAATTATAGGATCCTCCTTCAAAACCCTGCTGAGCAAGTAAGAGGCCGTGTCTGCTTCTTTATCCATAAGCACAACAAAGACTCTGTTCCTGTTGGCGGCGATATGCTTTACATCAATATGCTCCCTGGCAAGTGCGCTAAGTGCCAGCGTCATTGTTCCTATTACCGTATCACAAACGGTTTCCTCCAGGTCGAAACTCAGGATGGCGAGATCATATTCTACTGTTATATCGTCGAATCCGACTATTTTCCTGATATCCTCAAGAACTTCATTCACCTTCTCAAAAAAACTCTCGTCCACGCTGAATGAAATATCTCCCTCTTCGCTTCCATGCTCGGTATTGAACATATGAACAACGTTGATATTTTTCTTCCCAAGCGCGGTAAAAAGCACACCTGCCGTTCCCGGGACAGTTGGTACTCCATGACAGGTAAAACGAATGATCTTTCTTCTTCTTGTCATCAGAATTTCATTCATGGTGTTTCCTTTTCCGGGCTTTTTCTCTTTGTTGAAGATTCAATCCATATTCCGCACGCTATTTTAGCGGGGGACTGTATCCCGCGTGCAGTTCTCAGCTGACCGAGTCAATTGCAATTTTGGCTGCTTTCTCAATAAGTTCGGGCGGAGGTTGCTTGATGAAACCATCTTTCATTAGACTGTTTACAAGGTTTCTGGATTCTCTGATATCTGCCTTTGCTTCCATGAGAACCTGTTCCCTTGTCTTTTCCAGTCTCGCAACTCCGTCTTTAATGGCCTGCATTGCCACATCTGCGGCTTCTTCCGCGTACACACCCTCTTCGTCCATTGTCGGAATAATGTATTCCGGGTTCAGCCCTTTTCTACCCGCGAAATTCGCGAGAGATCTTGCCGCAGCCACTGCCATATTATCTGTTATCTTTCTGGCTCTGACCAAAAGCGTACCTTTCAGAATACCCGGGAACCCGAGAGAATTGTTAACCTGATTGGGAAAATCGCCTCTTCCGGTAGCTACTATTGCAGCGCCGGCCTCCCTGGCCTC
>Ga0256913_10000717_pt1 | contig 17209 bp, 21 predicted proteins | sample Axial_MatmetaG_FD_185970 | JGI IMG/M metagenome (GOLD analysis project Ga0256913, IMG submission 185970) | Deep-sea worm associated microbial mat communities from Axial Seamount, Juan de Fuca Ridge, Pacific Ocean - Axial_Mat | ecosystem: Environmental > Aquatic > Marine > Oceanic > Microbial... | reverse complement strand
TCTGACTAATCAAGTTGCGATTATATACAAAATCTCCATCAAAGATATAATACTTCATCATATCTTTAACACCATCAAAATATAGCTTTTGGTTATTTATCACCATCAATGCACTCCACTTTGGATATTTGGATACAAACATCCCACAAACTGGACATTTGGCATCTTTTGGTACTTTGATATGATGGTGTATTTTGATATGTGGAGGGTGATTGATATATGTAGCTACTGCTTTTAGTTTGGATTTGGATAGTTTAGCACAAGCACCACTTTGTTGTAAAGCTTGAATAGTTTTGGCTATAGTTGATTGTGGTTTTGGTAGTCTGTCTTGTTGACAAAAAATCTTGGCAATCTTTTCTCCCTTGAGTGAGAGTACATCACTCCCACCCCAAGAGATTGACAATAGTGTCAACACTATAAGTAAAGACTTCATAATCATCTTCTAAAAAGATATATACCCACAGCTTGTAACTGTTTACCATTTAGCCCTTGACAACTTTTGTGCGACACTATATACGCTTTTGCTTCGGCTATCGAGTCAAACTTGTCATCAATCTCTTGACACTTGTTAGTGTAAATCATTTGACCTTTTTTTGCCATCATTGCTTGTTTTTTGGCAATCATTTTGTCATCTTTGGCAACACTTTCTTTGGCAGCTTTCAATGCACCAGCCAAATCTGTAACCTCTCCACCAAATTGACTAGCAAACTCCATTGCTTCCTCTTTGGAAGCAAATGCATATTTACTAACCATACTCATAGTACCTTTTTTGCTACTGCCCACTACATAGTATGCTTTTTTTGCATCTATAAATTTCAACGAATTTGTATCAACCACTTTGATGTCTTTGGTTTTATCATCCATATCTGCTAACAAACAGTGGATTGAACAGTATTGATGCACTTTGCCATCTTTGGATGCTGCGTGATTTGTTTTGTAAAACATAGGCAGATACATCCCACACTTTGGACAAAACATCTTTGCTTTGCCATCTTGTAATATCACAGCTTTAGATACCGGTACACTTTGAAACATCTTTGGCATCTTTTTGCCTTGATGCATACCTTGAGCATACAGTTGCGACACACCAAACATCAACACAAAAGCTAAAATTATCTTTTTCATACACTAATCCTTGAAATTTTTGAGTCTATTATAATCATTAAGTGTTAATTTTGTGTTAAAAATAGAAAATCGAATTACTACTCCCCTTAAACAAAATCTTATCTGGTACTATATATAATACCATTATGAAAAAACAAAATATAGTTATTGATACAAATGTATTATTATCAGCTCTTTATTCAAATAAGGGTGCAAGTTATAAATTGCTATCGATAATTGATAGTGATAAATTTGTAGTCAATATCTCAACAACTTTGATTTATGAATATGAAGAGATATTGAAGCAAAAATCAAAGCTTGAGTTTAAATACATTGATTCCATTTTAAACTATATTTGCAAGATAGGGAAAAAAAATAAAATCTTTTATCTTTGGAGACCAAAACTAAAAGATGTGGATGATGACTTTTTATTGGAATTGGCTGTGAAGTCAAATTCTATTATAGTTACACTAAATGGAAAAGATTTTAAACCAGCAAAACAATTCAATCTAAAAGTGATGACACCAAAAGAGTTTTTGCAATACATAGGAGAGATATAATGAAAACGATGAGTTTGAGAATGCCAGATTATTTAAAAACAGCTATACAAGATGTATGCGAAGGTGAGAAAATATCATTAAATCAATTTATCGTCAATGCTTTAAGTGAAAAAGTATCAGCACTGCAAACAGTTGACATAATCGAACAAAAAGCAAAAAAAGCTTCAAAAGAGGACTTTTTAAATGCTTTAAGCCAAGTTCCAAACAATAAACCATATGAAAATGATAGGTTTTAACCCAAATTATGCATTAGACTTTTGTTAGCGAATCACAAATCACAATAAGACTTGTTCCAAATCCAAACTAACAATAGTACCTTGATTTGGTTTGGATTGGATATCGATTGGTATGTGGTTTTTATCGCAGTACTCTTTGACTATGGCTAGTCCGATACCCTCACCTGTGCTAGTTTGGTTGGTTTGGTAGTATCGCTCAAAGACTCTAAGAAGCTCTACTTCATCCATACCACACCCCTCATCTTGGATGTATAGTTTGTTGTTTTTGGTATATATAGATATGGTGGTGTTTTTGTCTGAGTATTTCATAGCGTTTGAGATGAGATTGTCTATGACTTTTTCAAATCCTATTTTATCGCATAGTAGCTCTATAGGCTGGATGTTGAGATTGAATTTTTGGCGGTTTTGTTCGCTAAACTCTTCTACTCTTTGAGCTATTAGCTCTTGAAGGTCAAACTTTTCTTTGGGGATGGTTTGTATCTCTTTTTTGATAGTATAAGATAGCTCTTTGTAGAGTCTATGAAGCCTATGAGATGCATCTTCTATGCGTTGGAGTCTTTTTTTGAGTTTCTCTTCTTTGGTGTGCTTTTTTAGCATATTGGTATTGATTTGGATTGTTGAGAGTGGGATGTTTAGCTCGTGCAGTATCTCTTGGCTTAGGTGTGATAGGTTTTTATCTTGAGTTTTTTTGGATGATAGTAAGTGCGATGATATGATATAGCCAAACGACAGTGATACAAACAGACTAAAGCCAACAACTTCAAACAAAGAATCCTTTAGCCACACAAAAGATACTACCACACAAAGCAATGATACCAAAGCTATAGCTATAGTGGCATAGATGATGTTTTTATCTAATCTATCCATCTATACCCCACACCTCTGATGTTTTCTATGTGGCTATCAAAATACTTTTTGAGTTGGGTGATATAGACTCTGACTACCCCACTACTTGGCATCTTGGAGTTGCTTCCTAAACTTGAGAGTAGAGTTTCTATAGTAACAGCGTGTGGTTTGGATGAGAGTAGAGTCAGTAGTACCTCTATAGCTTTTGGTGAGATATCTATGATATTGTCATCTTTGTATATCAGTTTGGCTTCACAATCTATAGTGTAGCCATCTACTGTAATGCTCTCTTTTTTTAATGCTCTTTTGAGTATGGCATTGATACGCAAAATCAACTCATCCATATCTAGTGGCTTTTTCATATAGTCATCACAACCCAAGCTAAATGCTTTTTGAAGTGATGCTTTATCTTCTCTTGAAGTGATAAATATAGTAGGCGTATGATCCCCACTAGCTCTGAGTTTGTCCAAAAATTCAAATCCGTTCTCATATGGCAAATTGACATCAAAGAGATACAAATCAAACTTTTGCTCATAACACAAATCTGCTGCTGAATATGGGTCAAGCACCCCAACAACTTCAAAGCCTTCATCTTCTAAGACATCTTGGATAGTCTCATTGAGCAATCTATCATCTTCAAGCAGCAAGATTTTACTCATAACTACATCAACATCCCACCATTTACTTTGAGTGTCTCACCTGTGATGTATGAAGAGTAATCACTTAGCAAAAACGCTACAGCATTGGCTACCTCTTGTGGTTGACCAAATCTTCCTAGTGGGATTTTAGCGATAAATGCCTCTTTGACTTCATCTTTGAGTACATCTGTCATCTCAGTAGCAATGAAACCTGGAGTGATTGTGTTGTATCTGATACCTCTTGGTGCAGCCTCTAGTGCAAAACTCTTTGTCATAGCTATAGTTCCACCTTTGGATGCTGAATAGTTTGTCTGACCCACATTACCACTCTCTCCAACGATTGAAGATATGTTGACAACACTCCCAAATCTCTTTTTGCTCATCACTTTGAGTGCCTCTTTACACCCTATAAATGTAGATTTGAGATTGGCATCTATCACATCCATAAATTGTTGAGTTTTCATTCTCATAGCCAAGCCATCTTTAGTAATACCTGCATTATTTACAAGGTAGCTTAACTCACCATCTGTTGTAACGATATGCTTAATAGCATCTACAAAAGCACTCTCATCACTCACATCAAAGCCTATCACATCAGCATCTCCACCATTTGCTTTGATACTTTCACACACTTTGTTTGCCTCTGCTTCTCCGCTTCTGTAGTTGATCCACACCTTCAATCCCATAGATGCTAGTGTAGTAGCAATCACAGCTCCTATACCTCTACTAGCTCCAGTTACCAATACATTTTTTCCACTAAATTTCATATCTATCCTTTATGTTGATTTGTTTTATTATAAGCCTAATCGCTTCTCAAAATTTTCAAAAAATTCATAATCACTATCGCTAAACTCACCTGAGTAGATGATGTGATTTAGTTGAGATAGCAAATGGTATTTTGAAAGTATATCATCTTTTAGAGCATTTGCTACAATCTCTATATCAGCATCTATATCATAGTCGCTACTTAATACATCTGATAAAAGCTCTTTGGCTTCATCTATAGAGATATCAAAATCCTCACCCATCAAATCACAAAAAAGCGGTGCACTCTTTTGGATATCTCTATGCTCTAGCTTGATAATATGTGCAAAGATTGTAGCAACTGACTTTTTTATCTTTTGTAGCATTATAATACCCTCCTTATGCTATCAAATCATCATCCATCTCTTGTGGTTTGTCTATACCCATAATCTTGAGTACTGTTGGAGCTATATTGTTGAGTCCTCCACCGCTTTTGAGTTTGGTAACATTTGGTGCTACGACAAAACACCACACATCACCTACTGTATGGTTTGTGAGTTTATGACCCTCTCTATCACACATCTCTTCACAATTGCCGTGGTCTGAAGTAAGTACTATAGCATAATCTTTGGATTTGGATTTATCTAAGATTCTGCCTATTTGCTCATCTACAGTAGCTACTGCTATCTTGGCAGCTTCATAATCGCCTGTATGCCCTACCATATCTCCATTGGCAAAGTTTACTACTATAAAATCATACTCTTCATCCATAGCTTTAAGTACCGCATCACCTACTTGTGGTGCTGACATTTGTGGTTGCATATCATAGGTTTTGACTTTGGGGCTTGGTATGAGTACTCTGCTCTCACCTTCATAAGGCTCTTCGATACCACCATTTAAGAAAAATGTAACATGTGCATACTTCTCAGTCTCAGCAGTATGAAGCTGTCTTAATCCACTTTTGGATATCACTTCTGCTAGTGTATTGCTTGGTGGCTCTTTGGCAAAGAGTACATCATAATCAAAACTTGCATCATATTGTGTCATTGTTACTATATGTAGCTTTTTGTAATCTCTACTAAACTCATTAAAGCTCTCATCGCCCAATGCTGTTGTAATCTCTCTAGCTCTATCTGATCTAAAATTGATCATAATAACGCCATCGCCATCACACATCCCATCATATCCATCAAAAGCTACAGGTTCTATAAACTCATCAGTGATACCATCATCATAACTTTGCTGGATATACTCTGTAGGAGTTTTGTTGGTTTTTGGTGTAGCTTGGGCTATGGCTAGATAGCCTTTTTGTACCCTATCCCAGCGATTGTCTCTATCCATCGTATAAAATCTGCCACCTACTGTAGCGATAGATATATCATCATCACAAATCTCTTTGATAGCTGAGATATATTGTGGTGCTGAAGTAGGCGATACATCTCTACCATCAGTGATAAGATGTAAAAATACCTTTTTGCCCTCTTCCTTGGCGATTTGGGCAAACCCTATGATATGATCTATATGCGAATGTACCCCACCATCACTAAGCAATCCTACAAGATGGATACGATTAGTTTTGCTAAATAGTTTATTTAGATGCGGGTTTTGAAGTATGGATTTGTCTTTGAGTGCCAAAGAGATTTTGACCAAATCTTGATATAGAACTCTTCCTGCTCCTATAGTCATATGCCCTACTTCTGAGTTACCCATTTGACCTTCTGGTAAACCTACACTCAATCCATAAGTAGAGATAAGAGTTTTTGGTGTATTGCTACTAAAAAGCTTATCATAAGTAGGCTTGGTGGCATCTGCAAATGCATTACATGCACTGTTTTCTTTGTGTCCAATTCCATCTGTTATAATTAGTATAGTTTTTTGTATATCCATATAATTTTCCTAATCCAAATTGTATATATTTTGGTTATACCATAATATATTTTAAGATTTTGCTAATATTTTATTGTAATAATAGTAAAATAATCTTTGAAAATCATTATGAAAGTTGCCAATGTTATACTTACTTGATATCAATCTGTTTAATTACATATCTGTTCGTGCAGGTTTTGCATTTTTTATTGCATTTTTGCTTACGCTTTATATTATGCCCAAGTATCTATCTTGGGCGATATCCAAAAAGGCAAACCAACCCATAAGCAAATATGTACCAGCTCATGCAAACAAACAACACACCCCTACTATGGGTGGTGCTGTATTTTTGGTATCAACTATCATAGCTTCTATCTTTAGTGCCAACCTAGCAAATCCTTATGTCATAGGTGGGCTTATCACTCTAGTTGGGTTTGGATTAGTAGGGTTTAAAGATGATATAGGCAAAATCATCTCAGGCGATAACTTAGAGGGACTTACACCTAGAGGCAAAATGGCACTACTAGCTATAATCGCTACAGTCACAAGCATCATACTTATCTCTTCAGGTTTTCCTACAGAATTTTATGTACCGTTTTTGAAAACTCCACTATTTGATATGGGATATTTTGCTGTTGTTTTTTGGATAGTAGTCTTTTTGGCTACTACCAATGCTGTCAATATCACAGATGGTCTTGATGGATTGGCTACAGTACCATCTGTATTGGCTCTTTTTTCTTTAGGTGTGATTGTGTATATTACAGGTCATGCTGTATTTAGTAGTTATCTGCTTTTGCCAAATATCAAAGGTGTAGGTGAAGTTACTATCATAGCTGCTGCACTTGCTGGTGGATTGATAGGGTTTTTGTGGTACAACTGCTACCCTGCTGAAATTTTTATGGGAGATACTGGCTCACTAGCTATTGGTGGATTTATCGCATATATGGCGATTTTGGGCAAGAGTGAACTATTGCTTATACTTATAGGTATCATCTTTGTTATTGAGACAGTATCTGTTATATTGCAAGTAGGTAGCTTCAAGCTTAGACAAAAACGCATCTTTGAGATGGCACCGATACATCATCACTTTGAGATGAAAGGGTGGGCTGAAAACAAAATCATCGTTAGATTTTGGACTATAGCATTTATAGCCAATATCTTGGCACTTATTACATTAAAAATCAGATAGATTTTTAGTTAGTAGTTAACAGTTAGCAATTAGTAGTTTAGGGTTAAAGGAGATAAATGGGGAGTTTGGATGGTAAAAGTTTTGATTTTGCACTTCGTATCATCAAACTATCTAAATATTTGCAAAATACACACAAAGAGTATATATTATCCAAACAATTATTAAGAAGTGGTACCGCTATCGGTGCGTTGGTAAAAGAGTCCCAATATGCACAATCAAAAGCAGATTTTTTGCACAAGCTTACTATTGCACTCAAAGAGGCAAATGAGACAAAGTATTGGATTGAATTATTATGGAAATCTAACTACATAGATGATAAAATGTATAAAAGTATAGAACCTGATATTGTAGAGTTGTTAAAATTGCTGATATCTATTACCAAAACCTTAAAAAATAATCCAAACAATAACTGCTAAATACTAATTGCTAATTACTAACTATAAAAAGGACAACTATGAAACCAACGCTTTTTGGATATGGACTGACAACCAAGGCTATTGCATCATCTCTTGGTGGTGGGTGTGTTTTTTTTGATGATAACTGCCAAGATGCTTATAGTGATGATATGGGCAATACTATCTTGCCTTCAAGAGAGTTTGATGCTACAAAATCCAGCCTAGAGGTTACTACTCCTAGTCTGCCACCTGCTCATCCACTAATACAAAAAGCGAAAAATCTAAAAAGTGAGTATGACTATTTTTTAGGAAGCACAGACAAAAAGCCTTTCAATATCTGGATAAGCGGTACCAATGGTAAGACTACAACAACTCAAATGTTAACTCATCTTCTTAGCAAAAAAGGTGCTATTAGTGGGGGTAATATAGGCACACCACTAGCCAATTTGGATTTTGATGCACCTATATGGGTACTTGAGACTAGCTCTTTTACACTCCACCACACAAACGAGGCATCACCAGATATCTATATACTGCTTCCTATCACACCAGATCACCTCAACTGGCACGGTGATATGCACGGCTACACTCAAGATAAACTCAAACCGCTAACCACTATGAGAGAGGGCGAACTAGCTTTGGTACCAAAAGGTTTGGATTTGCCACCAAGTGATGCTTATGTAGTGGAGTATGATACCAATGAATTTTTAGCAGAGTATTTTGATATAGATATGCATCGTATCAACTTCAAAGGGGCATTTTTACAAGATGCACTTTTGTCTTTGGCAGTTACTAGAGTGCTGTTTGATGAGGTTGATTATGATTTGATAAATGGTTTCAAAAAAGATGCTCACCGCCAAGAAGAGATAGTAGATAAATATGACAGGGTTTGGATCAACGACTCCAAAGCTACCAACCTAGATGCCACTATCCAAGCACTCAATAGCTTTGATGATTGCTATATGCATTTGATTTTGGGTGGAGATGACAAGGGTGTGGATTTGAGTGAGCTGTTTTTGAAGCTACAAAACAAAGATGTAGAGATTTATGCCATAGGTTCCAATAGTGATAGATTGATAGATTTGGCCAACCAATACAATATCAAAGCACACAAGTGTGATGTGCTTAAAAATGCAGTATCTCTTATAGATAAAACTCACACAAAAGACTCTATAGCCATCCTCTCACCAGCTGCTGCAAGCCTAGATCAATACTCATCATACAAACAAAGAGGTGATGAGTTTAGAGATTTAATACAAGCTCTTTAGAGTCTTTTTTAGATTTGTTAGAGTATCTTTTGTGATATCTCTAAATTGAGAATTGTTAAATGTCTTTTGGCGTTTGGCAAGTCTTGCTGTATTTGTTGAAATTTTTTGTATCAACTCATCTTTAGTTACTCTACCATCAAGATAATCAAGCGTCTCTTTGATACCTATAGCTTTCATAGGATTTGGACTTCTTGTGTATTTATACTCAAGATATGCTATCTCATCTATCAAACCGCTCTGTACCATCTGTTTGGTTCGTTTGTGTATCCTATCTCTTATGCTATCTCTATCCCACAAAATCTCATAGATATCAAGCTTACCTTCTATGACAGGTTTTGGTGGATTTTCTTGAAAATAGAGTGTAGGTGGAGTTGAGGTTTGCAAGTAAATCTCCAAAGCTTTTTGTATGCGATATCTATCACTACTAGCTATATTTGAAGCATACTTGCTATCTATCTTACACAACATCTCATACGCTTGAGGCAAGTTTGATAAAATCTCATCTACCTCTTCAATCGTTGCACTGCTAAGCTTTGGCATAGGGCTAATACCATCAATCATAGCTTTGAGATAAAAGCTAGTCCCACCTACGATGATAAGTGGTTTACCTTCGTTAGTACATTTAGTATATACTTCTTTGTACAGAGATATAAATGTAGCCACACTAAAAGGCTCATTGGGGTATATCTCATCTATGCCAAAGTGTGGTATGCCTTGTTGCTCTTGGATAGTAGGTTTGGCTGAGACTATATCTATCTCTTTATAGATTGATAGTGAATCAAGAGAGAGTATATATGCATCTGTTTGCAAAGCCAAATCTATAGCCAATGCACTTTTGCCTGAAGCTGTTTGACCTATGATTGCTATTTGTTTGATATTCATTTCATAATCATAGCATATAGTAAGTATCAAAAGTGTAAAATATCATCTAAGTTAGGAGAAAAGATGGATTTATTTGATAAAAACAATCGATTTAATATAGCCAACATTGTTACATATCTCAATGTAGTACTAGGTGTGGTAGCTATATATTTTATAGTACAAGAGAACTTTTTTGTAGCTATCATACTCGCTTGGATTGCGGGTGCTTGTGATATAGCTGATGGCAAACTAGCTAGAAAATACCAACTCTCAACAGAGTATGGGATACAGCTAGATAGTTTTGCAGACTTTTTATCATTTGTGGTGATGCCACCATTTTTGCTATTTTACGCAATCAAACCTAGTTTTGGTAGCGGATTTGAACTGTTTGTGATAGGTATGGTATTTTTGTGGTATATCATCAGTGGGCTAAGAAGACTCATAGAGTTCAATCTCAAAGTAGATGCAGGAGAGGTTGCCAAGTACTTTACAGGTGTGCCAACCCCACTTGGTGCTATACTTTTGTGGGTGCTTTATTTGCTTTTTGCATACTCAATTATTACTAGTGTGTGGGTGATTGCTGCTTTGGTTTTGGCTATTGCTTGGTCTCTGAACTCTACCTTGAAAATACCTCACCCATAAAGGATAATCGTGGTACAAACACTCAAAGAAAAACTAGCAAATTTTTCTGAGCTTGTGATGTTTAAACACTCAGTATTCTCTTTGCCTTTTATCTTTATAGCTATGCTTGTAGCTGCCAATGGTTGGTTTGGCTGGAGACTATTGTTGCTTGGTACACTAGCTGCTGTGAGTGCTAGAAATTTTGCTATGGGAGTTAACAGATACTTAGATAGAGACATAGATATACAAAACCCACGAACCAAAAACCGCCCTAGTGTAGATGGTAGAGTAAGCCAAAGTGAGATGATAGCTTTTATTGTTTTCAATGCTTTGGCATTTATAGTAGTTGCATATTTTGTCAACCAACTAGCGTTCAAACTCTCAATCCCTATCTTGATAGTACTTGGTGCATATACACTGTTTAAACGATTTAGTGCATTAGCACATCTTATTTTGGGTATCTCTTTGGGCTTGGCTCCTATTGCTGGAGTGGTAGCAGTCAGTGGTGAGATAACCCTTTGGAGTATCTATCTAGCAATTGGTGTGATGTTTTGGGTAGCTGGATTTGATTTGTTGTACTCTTTACAAGATATGGAGTTTGACAAACAAAAAGGTTTACACTCTATACCATCCAAATATGGTGCAACCAACACTATGTATATAGCAAGAGTTTTTCATACATTGACAATACTCTTTTGGTTTTTGTTTACACAGAGTGCATCTCTTGGGTTCTTTGGGTATCTAAGTGTCATCTTTGCAGCGGCTATGCTTGGGTATGAGCATTATCTTGTCAACAAAGACTTTACAAAGATTGACAAAGCATTCTTTACTGTCAATGGGTATTTGGGCTTTGTATTTTTGATACTAATTATTATGGAGGTTACATTATGATATATCTACTAGGTGGGATTATTTTGGTATTGATTGGATTTAGTATAATCTTGATGCAAAATATCAAATCACTCAAAAATGAAAACTTGAAACTCAAAAAAATCATTGAACTCAAAACAGAAAGTATAGAAAACTACAAAGCATCCCGTGTGGCTGTCAAGGATGTACTAGAAAACCTCTCAGTAAGCCAAAAAGTGATGAAGCTACTTGATGAGGGCATAGATAAAGAAGAGATTGCCAAGAGATTGGATATCCCCATGAGTAAAGTAGAACTTGTCATCAAGTTTGACAAAATCAAAAAAGATAAAACGCTAGATGAATAGCTGGAATGATATCTTAAACCAAGCTTTTGATGCACTAGATAAAGAGTATCAAGAGTTTTTAGACAAAGATAGTGGATATATACCAAACAAAGACAACTATCTCAATGCTTTTAAAACCTTGCCACTAGAAGATGTCAAATATATCCTATTTGGTCAAGACCCATACCCAAGAGTTGAGAGTGCAAGTGGATATGCCTTCATCGATAGCAATGTCAAGACACTCTTTGCACCAAATGGATTATCCAAAGAGGTCAACAAAGCCACAAGCTTAAGAAACTTTATCAAAATGCTTTTGGTATCTATGGGCAGACTAAGCACTCAAGATACCAGCCAACAAGCTATTGCGAGGATACCAAAAGATGATTTGATAAACTCTATCGATGAACTTCGCATCAATTTTGAAAAAAATGGAGTTTTACTGCTTAATATGGCTTTGGTTTTTACAGATAAAAAAGACTCAACCAAACATATCAAAGAGTGGAGAGGATTTATAGAGGTTTTACTTAGTAAACTACAAAATAGAGATATCACCCTAATCCTATTTGGCAACCACGCCAAAGATATCCAAAAGAGATTTGATTTAAGCAGCTTTCACATCATACACACCCCACACCCATACAATACATCATTTATCACCAACAAAGATGCACAAAATCTATTTGGCTCTATGAAATTGCTTGAAAAATAAAGTTTATTGTGATATAATCGCACTTCCAAATTACCGCATCTTCTTTAGGTTGCACCCATAGCTTAGCTGGATAGAGCATCGGTTTGCGGTACCGAAGGTCTCAGGTTCGAATCCTGATGGGTGTGCCATAATCTCAAAAATTCATATTATTCGCTGTGGAAATACCAAATAACCCATCAAGCCCTTTGATAAAAAAGCTCTTTCTGTGTATAGGGCATCTGTTATGTTTATGTAGTGCTGCATAGTGTGCTTTGGTAGCATAGCCTTTGTGTCTATCAAATCCATACTCAGGGTATAATTTGGCATACTCTATCATCAATCTATCACGAGTAACTTTTGCCAATATACTAGCTGCTGAGACTTCAGGTATCTTATCGTCTGCTTTTATGAGTGTCTCTATGCCATTGACTCCAAATTTACTATTGCCATCAAATATATATCTATACCCACTTAGATTTTGTTGTATCTCTACCAATGCATTATGCAGACATTTGGATATGCCTTGTGTATCTATATCTTCTACACTGATGATAACTATGTGGTACTTACTATTTTTGATGATTTGTTCATACAACTCTTCTCGCCTTTTGGCTGAGAGCTTTTTAGAGTCCATCAACCCTTTTACCTCACCATCAAGCACCACTCCAGAGACTACCAACTCCCCTGCCAATGGCCCACGCCCAGCCTCATCTATACCGCAGATTTTATGCATACTTCATATCCTCTAATCAATCGCTTCTATTTTATCGATATACACATTAACCAATTTATATTCATGGTTGAAAGTCAATACATCGTCCCATATCTTAGATATTACATTATAAAACTCTTTCATTCTCATATTTCCAAATTTGATATGAATAACTTTTGGTAGCGGTAATTGCAACTGTATTCTATCAGAGAAATCTGCATCCTTAGTAATAATCGTCAAAGCATTCTCTTTAGCATATCTCCAAATATCAGAATCTTTCATATTTGGGTCTATATCTATAACATGTACATATTCTTTACTATGCCATAAGGAAAAATAATATGGCAAATTTGCATCTACTATATACTTCGTCATGCTATTTTTTGAAGTGTATATTTTTGCCCCATAAGTTTAGATGCGAAATCCAAAGAAGCTTTGATATCATCTGTTGTAAGTGTAGGATATGCTTTAAGTATCTCATCATAACTCTCACCTGCACTTAAAAATTCCAATATTGTCTGCACTGTTATGCGTTGACCTCTTATTGTAGGTTTACCATTACATATATCTGCATCAATAGTTATAATCCCATCATAAAAAGAGAGTGGCTTTGTTTGCATAATAAACTCCTTGGGTTATTATATCACAATATAGATTTAAAGATTTACGCAAAGCTCTAAAAACTCTTTACCGTATTTTTGAAATTTGATCTCTCCTATACCGTGTACCAAAAGCATCTGCTCTTTTGTTTGAGGTTTGCTTTGGCTTAACTCTTTGAGTGTTTTATCTGAAAAGATTACATATGGTGGTACTGCATTGTCTCTTGCTAGTTGGTTTCTAAGCTCTCTTAGTTTGTCAAACATCTCTACATCATAATCATCAAAATATGTAACCTTTTTCTTTGGTATAGCTTTTTTGACTTCTAATCTGTCACTTCTTATAAATACCTCTTTTTGGGATTTGAGTATATCTATAGCTATGGGTGTCAACTTGTAAACCTTAAACTCTCCTATACTCAATGCACCAATCTCCAATAGTTTATCAGCTATAGAATGCCACTGGTTTTTGGTATATTCCATCCCAATGCCATATACGCTTAATCTATCATGAGAGTTTTTTAAAATGCGTTGTTCTTTACTTGCTCGAAGGATATCTATGATATAAAATATCCCATAGTTTTGTCCTGTCTTATAGACTGCTGAGAGTAGTTTTTGGGCTGCTTGAGTGATATTGGTTTTGGATACATCAGTTTGTAAACAGTTGTCACACTTGTCATTACAACTCTCAATCGTGTCATCAAAATATTTTGCCAAACTTTTGTGTCTACACTCATCATAGTTGACAAATCTACTCATAGCATCTATCTTTTGTAATGCATGTTGTTTATATGGGGTATCTGGCAACTCATCTATAAATGATTTATGCCAAATAGTATCTTGGATAGAGTGCAGTAGCAGCGTTGTAGCCTCCATTCCATCTCTTCCTGCTCTTCCTATCTCTTGGTAGTAGTTTTCAATAGTCTTTGGCATATTTAGATGCACTACAAATCTAATATTGCTTTTATCTATACCCATACCAAAAGCTATGGTTGCTACTACTATTTGGATTTTGTCTTCTATAAACTCTTTGTAAGTTTGGTTTTTTTGTTCAGTTGACAATCTAGCGTGATAGCATCTAGCTTCAATACCTTTTGATTGCAAAAAACTTGCTACTGATTCTGTTGATTTTCTTGAAAGCGTATATATGATACCTGATTGATTTTGATGCTGTTTTAAAAACTCAAGTAGTTGCACTCTGCCATCTTTGATACGATTGAGTATATTGATAGTGAGATTTTTACGAAAAATAGTACCTTTTAGTAGTAGAGGATTTTGCAATCTTAAGTTGGTAATGATGTCTTTTTGTACTACACTAGTAGCTGTAGCTGTAAAGGCTGCTATATTGATATGTGGAAAATGCTCTTTTAGCAATGAAAGCTTACGATAATCTTCACGAAATTCATGCCCCCATTCACTCACACAGTGAGCTTCATCGATAACAAAAAAGTTTATATCTATAGACTTAAGAAGATTTAAAAAATAAGGATTACTAAGTCTCTCTGGTGCAATATAAAGTATCTTGATAGTGCCTTTTTTGAGTCGTTTTTCTATCTTGGCAATCTCATCAAAATCTTGCATAGAGCTTATCATAGCAGCTGTAATACCATTTGATTTGAGTGCGGTTACTTGATCGTGCATAAGTGCAAGTAGTGGAGAGATAACCACACTCACACCACTACTCATAAGTGAAGGCAATTGATAACAAAGTGATTTACCACCACCTGTAGGTAGTACCATCAACAAATCTTGTTTGTTTAAAATCGCATCAATCGCTTCAAGTTGCAAAGAGCGAAACTCGCTATGACCAAAATACTCTTGTAATATTTCATATCTTTTATCCATAGCGAAAGTATATCAGGTTTTTACGAAGATAGTGCAAAATATGACAAATTGTCATATTTTGACTCAAAAGAGATTATGCAGCTACACCTTTGATAACAAAGAAAATCATAGCAGATACCACAGCTGCTGCTGGTACAGTGATGATCCAAGCTGCAACGATTTTTTTGACCATTCCTCTTTTTACATATGCCTCTCTAATCTCTTTTTTGAGAGCTTTTACCTTTTTCTTTTGTGCTTTATGCTCATTGATTAGTTGTAGTTTTTTGGCTGCATCTTCATCACTACATGCATCTAGTTTAGCTTTTAACTCTTTTTGTTTTGCTAACTCTTTGTTATATCTATCTTGCTTATCTCCTGCTTTTTTGCTATCTAGCCACTCTCTAAGGAATCCTACACCAAATACAGCACCAACTGCAATATGAGTAGAAGATACTGGCAATCCAAGCTGAGAAGCGATAACCACAGTGATAGCTGCTGCCATCATGATAGAAAATGCTCTCATCTGATCTAGCTCTGTAATCTCTGAACCAACTGTCTTGATAAGTCTAGGACCAAATAGTGCCAAACCTATAGAGATACCAAGACCACCTGTTACCATTACCCATAGTGGAATAGCTGCTTTTTTGGATACTGCTAGGTTTGTTATAGCATCATTTACAGCAGCTAGTGGACCTACTGCGTTTGCTACATCATTGGCACCGTGAGCAAAACTTAGCATCGCTGCTGCAAAAATCAATGGTACACCAAAAAGCAAGTTCAAATCAGCTCTACTATCACTTAGAGTCGCTACCTTTGCAGCTACTCTTGGGCGAAGCATAATATAACTAATCACACCACCAATAACTCCAAAGCTAAGTGCTATACCAATAGTTGGTTTTTTAGTTTGTGGCAAAAAGCTAAGTATGTGAGTCAAATCTTTCCATACATGCTTAAGACCTTTTAGTGTTAGATATGTCAAAAATGCTGCTGTCATTATAGAGACAAGTACAGGTACTACTTTTTTGGCAGCTTCTAGTTTATCTTCTTTGTAAATGATTTGTGATTTGATGATATACAAAAATGATGCAGCTATCAACCCACCAAGCACTGGAGAGATAACCCAAGAAGCTACGATTTTACCCATAGTACCCCAAGATACTATCGCAAAACCACCAGCTGCTATACCAGCACCAAGTACACCACCAACTATAGAGTGAGTAGTTGATACTGGTGCTTTTAGCCATGTAGCTAAGTTTAGCCACAACGCTGCTGCTAAAAGTGCTGCACTCATAGCATATACAAATATCATAGGATCGCCACCAAAAGCATCTGGGCTAATGATACCTTTTTTGATAGTACCAACAACATCTCCACCAGCTACCAACGCACCCATAGCCTCAAATATAGAAGCTATCAAAATAGCCCCACCGATACTCAAAGCTTTAGCACCAACTGCTGGTCCTACATTGTTTGCTACATCATTAGCACCGATATTCATAGCCATATACGCACCAAATAGTGCCGCTAGAACCAAAAAGCCTCCATGTGTAGCTCCTACTATCAATGTATTGGCATACATTGCAATAGCTACTGCAAACACTGCACCCAATGCAACTTTTACTGAATTGTTCATCATTTGTCCTATTAGATAGATTTTAATAGTGCAAATATATCAAATGTTGATAACAATTTGATTACAGATAGTTATCAAACCAGCTTATACCCAACTCCCCAAACTGGTACTATATACTCTTTTGTGCCATTTGGGTCTATCTTTTTTTTGAGTCTGTTCATAGCTACATTGATAGTTTTTTCGTTAAACCCTTCACCCTCTTCGCTCCACACCTCATCACGCAAAAAATCTCTAC
>Ga0256913_10000716_pt1 | contig 17212 bp, 9 predicted proteins | sample Axial_MatmetaG_FD_185970 | JGI IMG/M metagenome (GOLD analysis project Ga0256913, IMG submission 185970) | Deep-sea worm associated microbial mat communities from Axial Seamount, Juan de Fuca Ridge, Pacific Ocean - Axial_Mat | ecosystem: Environmental > Aquatic > Marine > Oceanic > Microbial... | reverse complement strand
AGAAACACATCATATACATAAAAAGGATGCTCCGAGTGGTACGGCGATTACGCTTGGAAACCAGATCATTAATAATCTTGTAAGAAAATCGAATATTGGCAATGAGCTTTCTGAAAAACCTCATGAACTGGTGATTAAGTCATTCAGAATTGATGAAGTACCCGGAACTCATATTGTGAATTATTCATCGGATATTGATGAAATCGAATTAAAACATATAGCAAAATCACGCAGAGGATTTGCCGTTGGTGCCGTAATGGCCGCCGAATGGATAATTGGCAAAAAAGGTTTCTTTAAGATGAGTGATATGCTCGGATTCTAATGATCGCCACATAGACAAGCCTCATCCATACAGGAAACCTGATTTTATTAGTGTCAATTCGTGCAATTTGTGGGTGCTCAAAGCAAAATTATCAAAACCCGAATTACGCATAATATTCCTGTTGGGTGTACGATAAATTTCAATCCGCCCTATTTCCCACCGGCCTCAACGTGTTCCATTAAATAATTTGTAAGCAGTGTATATAAATGAAGTCTTGCTCCGGGTATTTCATAAATACTGTGCGAACAATTGGGATAAGGCATTACATCGAACTGTTTTTGGTTTTTTATTAATTCCAAAATAAGTGCTTCAGCATTCTGGTAGTGAACATTGTCATCGGCAGTACCATGTACAATCAGGAGATTTCCTTTTAGGTTTTTCGCAAATGTTATCGGCGAACCTTCATCATATACCTCCGGGTTCTCCTGAGGAATTCCGGTATAGCGTTCCTGATAAATATTGTCGTAATACCTTAAATTGGAAACTGCTGCCACAGCCATACCTGTTTTGTAAATTTCGGGGTAACGAAACATCAGGTTCAGGGTCATTGAGCCGCCGCCGCTCCATCCCCAGACAGCGATCCGGTCAGGATCAACAAAATCCCATTTAAGGATTTCCTTCGTTGCCATTGCCTGATCGTGTGAATTTAGTATGCCTATTTTTTTGTATATTGATTTTCTCCATTCGCGACCTTTCAGACAGGGTGTTCCGCGGTTATCCATTGTCATTACGATATAACCCTGTTGAGCAAGCATATTATGCCACATGCTTCCCCACGAATCCTTTGCAGTCTGTCCCCAGGGTTCTCCATAAAGGTCAAAAAGCACCGGATATTTCTTTTTCGGGTCAAAATCAGGAGGTTTTATCATATATCCGTCCATTGTTATTCCGTCTTCGGTTGTTATTTTGAAAAACTCCGGAATTCCCATATCAATCGTAGCTATCTTCTCTTTGAACTTTTTGTTTTCCACAAGGTGCCGTATTACTTTGTATTTAGGTAGGGATATCAAATCTACTGTTTTCGGACGGGTCAATGATGACGAATTCTCGACTGCAAAATGCATTCCCGGAGCCAAATCATACAGATTAACACCGCTTTTGCTTTTTGGGGTTAGTCTTGTCAGGTCTCCTGTTCCGTCCAGATTAACACGGTAGAGATAGCGTTGTGTTGAATTACCGGGAGAGGCATTGAAATAAACATATCCTTTCTCTTCGTCAATACCGTAAAAGCTTGCAACATCGTAATCGCCGGGTGTCAGCAAGACTTCTTCATTATTTGATATTGATTTTTTATACAGATGCCGCCATCCGTCTTTCTCGCTTGTCCAGATAAATTCATCCCCATTTGATAAAAACGGAATATCAGACATTTCCCAATTTCCCTGTGCAATATCAGGGTAATCAATGTCAACCCAGGCACTGTCTTTTTCAGTATAAAAGTTTTTAAGACTACTTGAGCTAAGGTCAAACAGCCAAAGCTTGTTTTGATTCTGGTGGCGGTTAAGTTGCTGTATTAGAAGCCTGTTTTTATCTCCAATCCATTGCATCCTCGGCAAATAATTGTTCCTTGAATCACCCGGAATGTTTATCCAATTTATTTGGCCGTCATTCACATCAATATATCCGACTTTTGCCGACGAAGGAGTTTGGCCCGCTTTGGGATACTGAACGGGTATTGTATAACTGTAGAGAGAATCGGTGTAATTTATCATCAAGAAGTCTTTTATATCCGAGGCATCAAGTTGCCAGAAGGCAATATATTTGCCGTCAGGACTCCAGCGAAATCCGTCGCGACAGGAGAGTTCTTCCTCATATACCCAGTCGAAAGTACCGTTGATAATATCTTCGGTTCCGTCGAAAGTGAGCTGTGTGATTTTCATTGTTGATAAATCCTGTACATAAATATTATGCTTGCTGACGTAAGCCGCCTTTGTTCCGTCCGGAGTGAATTTTGCAAACATAAGTGATGATTTCGGTAAATTTTTTCCAAGCTGATAAAGTGTGTCTTTCATAAGGTCGTAAATCCAGTAATCGCCACGAGTACGTGCCCTCCACACTCTTTTTGCATTTGTAAATATCAGTAGCTTTGAGAGAGTATCGTCGCTCCAGGAATAATCATATATTCGCAATGGTTTTTCGCTGTCAACAGGTATTAAACTTTTGGCATTTATCAGAATTTCTTTCTTACCTGTTTTCGTGTCATATTTGACTATATCCATACCACCTTTAACCGAGTCGGAGCGTTCAATAAGAGTGAAATAATCGCCGTTGCCAAGCCATTTATATCCACCGAACCGTTCCTGACGGAATTCACCGGATGCAAAAAGCCGCTCAAGTGTTAATTTTGATGAATCTGCCGGATGCTGTCCCTGGATAAAAGAAGTTAAACAAAGAAGCAAAAGAAATAAAATACTTTGTCTTAATACTTTAGGTAATTTCATTTTGTTATTATTTTAATAATGAAGCGAAAAAATTCTTTAACACAATGCCAAAAGTAATAAATTCTGCTTAACTCATTATTCTGGCTAAATATTTTGATATACTCAAGGATATAGTTATCTCTCTAAATAAAAATCAAACAATAAGAACAACTATTACCCAAGCAATTCAACTATTTTGCCGATTCGTCCGGCATCAGTAATTTTCATTTCATATTCGGGTATCTGAGGCAATCCACCCATAAAAATATTACTTTTTCGAAAAAGCATCTTGCTATCAACCGGTACTGAACCTGATAAATGGAATTCCCGCGCTCCGGTTTTATTTTTTATTTCCAATATGTTATTTTCATTTATCCCACTACCGGGCATAATGACGATTCTGCCTAAAGACATTTCAACAAGCTCCTTTATCAACTCAATACCGTCAATAATTTTATTTTTATGACCTGATGTGAGAATTCTGTCGACTCCGGCAGAAATAATATCTTCCAAAGCTCTAAAAGGGTCGGGTGTCATATCGAAGGCACGGTGAAATGTAACTGACAAAGGGCGAGCAAGTTCAACCAATTCGGTAGTTCTTTCAATATCAACTGTTCCATCTGCCTTCAGAATTCCAAAAACAACACCATCTGCACCAAGCTTTTTACACATTCGGATATCTTCTTTCATTATACGCAATTCCAGGTCGGAATAACAGAAATCTTGTCCACGAGGACGTATCATCACATTCAAGGCAATTGTTAACACTTCCCTTGCCATTTTAATTGTTCCATAGCCTGGAGTGGTTCCGCCTTCATAAATATTATCGCACAATTCAATCCTTCCGGCTCCTCCCTTTTGCGCTTCAATAGCTGAGGTTACAGATGTGTTACAAGCCTCTATCAAATAATTATGTTTCAATTGCTAACTTTCTTTATAAAATATAAACGCATAGTGATTTCAGTTTTGGCAGAATTTTTGTTTTCTTTTGGAACAAAAATTTCGTCCAAAATCATTCAACAACAATCTCATCGGCAAATATCCAGGCTTTATTTCCCGCACCTTTATGCCACGACGGACAGATACCCTTGTTTTTAGCCACCACTCTGATGTAGCGTGTTTTTATTGACAAATCAACTGCAAAGTTTTTCAATATCGCACCTTGCTCTTTAGGTGAAATGTCATTCTTAACTGTTCCTATTTTCTGAAAATGCTTTCCGTTTTTTGATATGTAAAAATCAACCTTTTCGGGCATAAAAACCCAGGCATTATTATCCTGCAAAAAGCCTATCTCTATTTTATGTATTAACTGGATACTACCAAGGTCAACCGTTGCATCAATATCAACACCCTGGTAACCCTGCCAGGCTCCCGTTCTGAAATTTTTTGCCCCTCTGACAAAGTCAATTAATGCCTTATCGCCACCCGCTGAATACTGATTTGCATATTTTGTTTTTAATGTGATTATTCTGTTTTTCGGCATCTTTACAAAATCAACTGTTATAACCGATGAATAGGAATCATCACCTTTTCGGAAAGCCACAGCTTTTAAAGTTGCCGACTCTTTCAATTCAAATGGTTTTTGATATAAAAAAGATTTTTTTGAAGGGACAGAACCGTCAAGAGTATAATAAATCTTATCATCAGGATAGATGCTGCCAAGCGAGACAACAGTATTGTCGAAAAACGTATGTTCTCCCGAAATAACAAAAGGAACGGGAATGATCAGGTTATCCGTTATAGCTGAAACGGGAATATTATCCTCACCTGTTCCCCACGCTTTATTAGGCTTTTTACCCATCTCAAAAATCAACTCTCCCCCATTGACAATGTTACTATGATAAATAAATGATTTTGTATATGGCTTGCCGTTCAGCGTTGCCGACTGGATATATATATTCTCACCCGAAACATTCTTGGCCTTTATTGTAAATGTTTTTCCATTCTCCATATTGATTTTAGCTTCCTTGAACAGCGGTGAGCCGATTGCATAAATGTTGCTTCCGGGGGTAACGGAATAAAAGCCCAAAGAAGAGAGTATGTCCCAGGCAGACATTTGTCCGCAATCTTCATTTCCGCACAATCCGTCAGGCTTATTTGTATAAAACCGGTCAATAATTCTTCTAACCAGTTGCTGTGTCTTCCACGGTTTGCCGACATAGTCATACAGATATGCAATATGATGGCTCGGTTCATTACCGTGTGCATACTGCCCAATTAGTCCTGTAATATCAGATTGAACTCTGCCTGTTGTCTCAGAGGTCGTATTAAACAAAGAATCCAGTTTTTTATCAAAAGCCTCTTTACCTCCCATAATTTCGATCAACCCATCAATATCCTGAGGTACAAAAAAGCTGTATTGCCATGAATTGGCTTCTGTAAAATTAAAATTCACTTCTCTCGGGTCGAATGGACTAAACCATCTTCCGTTCATTTTTGCACGCATAAATCCAACAGAAGGGTCAAAAATATTTTTATACGACTGAGCCCTCTTGATGAATCTTTTAAAGTCATTCTCCTTACCAAGCTTTTTAGCCATTTGGGCGATACACCAGTCGTCATAAGCATATTCCAATGTTTTGGAAACCGATTCGGCCTCATCTTCGGCGGGGATATATCCATACTCTTTATAAGCCCTCAATCCGAAAAAATCAAGGTCGGCACTGTGCAGCATTGCCTCATAAGCTTTTTCTACATCAAAATCATCATGTCCTTTCATATAAGCGTCAACGATAACTGGTATTGAGTGATAACCTATCATGCACTCGGTTTCGTTGCCGGCAAGCTCCCAAACCGGCAACTTTCCACCCTCTTCATATTGGGCAAGCATTGTCTTGACAAAATCAACCGTTCGTTTTTGCTGTGTAATGGTAAACAATGGATGCTCACCTCTGAATGTATCCCAAAGAGAGAAAACAGTATAATAGTCAAAGCCCTTGGCTGTATGGATTTTAAGATCACGACCCCGATAATCGCCATCAATATCCATAAACAGGTTTGGAACTAAAAATGCATGATACAATGAAGTATAGAACACAGTTTTTTGATCTTTAGTGCCACCTTTAACAACAATTTTATTCAGCTCCTTATTCCACTCCTCCCTTGCTGCTTTCTTCACTCTTTCAAAGTCCCAGCCGGGGATTTCCTTTTCAAGATTATCCCAGGCACCTACGGCATTGACTGCGGAAATCCCTACTTTGACCAGAATTTCTTCACCATCCTTTGTGTCGAAAGTCAGAAATGCCTTAATGTTATCTCCTTCAAGCTCTTTATGTTTTGTCAGCTTATCATCTTTTGCAATTCCATATTTTTTAAACGGCTTTGAGAACTTTGCCACGAAATAGATATACTGATCATCGGCCCAGGCCGTTGAACGCCTGAAACCTTCCACCTCCGTATTGCTGACTACCCTGAACCACGACTCTGTAACTTTATCGCGATGCTTCAGGTCGATTATGATATTGGAATTTTCACCGGCAGGAAATATGTATTTATGAAAGCCGGCTCTTTTAGTAGTTGTAAGTTCTACCTTAATTCCGTAATCATTAAGAAACGTACTGTAAAATCCAGGAGTTGCATTTTCATTTTCATGGCTGAAGTGCGAAGCATATCCTTCGTCAGGATTATTCTTACCGTTATTTAGTTTAACCTCACCTGTAGTAGGCATAAAAAGAATATCGGCATAATCGGGTACACCTGTACCGCTCAGATGGGTATGGCTGAAACCAAAAACAATACTGTCGGAATAGTGATACCCCGAGCATCCATCCCAACCTTCAAGTCGTGTATCGGGGCTCAGTTGTACCATCCCGAACGGCAATGAAGCTCCGGGATAGGTATGCCCATGTCCACCCGTGCCGATAAAAGGATTCACATATTTTGCGAGGTCTTCATGCGATTCTTTGCTTTGAGAATTCCGCGATTTGTCTTTTTCTACATTATTGCAACCACCAATCAAGATTACAATAATCAAAACAAAAAGAGAGTTTTTCATATTATAAATTTTGGAACAAAGTTGAGGAAAAATAACGAATACCCGATTAAACTTTTAAAAATTTTTAATCATTTCTCTTTCTGAAATTAAAAAACTTTTTTATCTTGCCGGTTGAGAGCGAGAACTCTTCAGTACCTTCTTCTCCCATCAGGTATCCATAAGCATTCAATTCGGGTACTTCATCGCATAACACCTTTGCCATAGCCATTATCGGCACAATAATAAACATACCCGGTATACCCCAGACCGCTCCGCCGAAGAGCACACTCAATATTATAATAAACGGGCTGATTTTTACATAGCTTCCCACAATGTTGGGAGTAAGTAGATTATGTTCAATAAAAACAACTATTATCATTTGAAAAACAACACTGATTACAAGATCAGGAGAAGTTCCAGTCAAAATAGCCATTACTATAGGAACTGAGTACCCAATAAATGTTCCGAAATAGGGAATAAAACTGAAAAGAGCTGCAATAACACCCCAGAGGACGGCATACTTTAATCCTATCATTATAAATCCCAGAGAATTAAGGACAGCAAGAATAACAACAACAACAGCAACACCGGTGATGTACTTTATTGTAATTGCGTTTACTTTCGTCAATATCTTATCTGTTCTTTCATGTTTATGCTTTGGAGTAAGCATATAGATAAACTTTTCGATCTTATTTCTTTTATAGAGAAAAAAGAAAATAAAAACAGGCATAATAAAAATTGTGAAAAACGTATGAAAAGTGCTGCTCAGATACTGTGTTAAACCACTTTTCATAGAAACCAAGGCTTTCATAACCGAATCTTCGACCGGGGTTCCGCTAGCCACTTCTATGCCCAGACCTGACCTCAATCCATTAAACAAATCTGTTAGATTGCTAATAGCCTGTTTTTCCATTGTGGGGATATCAACCATAAATTTCTGAAGATTCTTATAAATAAATAGTACTATACCGTATATTACGGCAATACCGATAATAATACTTATCAGGTTGGCAATAACCCTTGGTGTTTTATGCTTTTCGAGGAAATATGCCAGCGGATAAAGCAGGTAAGAAAACAGAGCTGCAAGGAAAATCGGATATAGAAAGTTTTTAATTTCCGTTAGCACAAAGAACAGAAGAATCCAGAATAGCATCAGAATAGTTGCTTTTGCAATTAGCGGGAGTTGAATCTTGTTTTGTTCCATTTGTGTAATAGTTGAAATTTGTCGGGCAAATATAATGAAAAAGATTAATTCTGAAAAATTAATAAAATGTTAATAATTAATCAATGTATCAATAAATATTTTTCCTACATTTGTTAGCCCTTTTTGAAAGCGGAAATTCAAAGAGAGGGGAAAACCATTGCAATATTATAATTTTGATATAAATATTTAATAATCAAAATATTAACAAATAAAAATTACTATTATGAAAAAAACAATTTTACTAAACATTTTCATTCTACTTGGATTTGTTTTAAATGCACAAACGTTGCCTGACAACTGGACAGGTGATTCTGGTATTGATACTTACAAAGAATCAACGACCGTTTATGGTGGCTCATACAGTTGCCGGATTGATGTAAATACAGGAAATCAAAGTAGTTGTGACTTGTCTAATGATGTTACAATTCCGATAACAGCAGGAGACACTTATACAATTAGTTTTTGGGCGTACACAAGTGATCATGTCCGAATTACCGGTGTTTTGGACTGGGATGACGGCAATTCAAAATATTCAGGTGTTTATGTTGGTCCTGCAACAGGTGGCTGGGCCCAGTTTACATATTCCGGTACTGTTCCTGCCGGAGTAACAGGAGTAAATCTAAGATTAAGAAGTTATGATGTATCGGGATTTGTTGCGCCGGAAACTCAATATGTTGATGACATAACTTTTGAGTCACCGACAGGTACATCCCTGACGGTAACCAACGGTGATATGGAAAGCTGGCCTACTGTTTCAGCTCCGACAAAACTGGTTATCACTTCTGTAAATAGTGGTTTGCCTCCGCATGTAAATACTGCATTTGACGTGGTTGTGCAGGCGCAGGATAACAGCAATACTCCTCAAAATGTTTCTTCAGACGTTAACATAACACTTTCACTTGAAACAGGTACAGGCACATTAAGCGGAACTCTTACAGGTACTATCTTATCAGGAACAAACTCAGTAACTGTTTCAGGTGTATTATATGACACTGAAGAGACTGGTGTGAGCATAACCGCTACGGATAATTCCGGTGGCTTAGCATCCGGAACAAGTACTCTTTTTGAAGTTATCGGAGGCCCCATAACAATATCCACTTTGGCTGATCTGAGGGCAGGGACCATTGGGTATGACTACACTCTTTCGGGAGAAGTGATCCTGACTTATCAACAGACTTACCGACACCAGAAATATATAGAAGATGCAACTGCTGCAATCCTGATTGATGATAACTCAGGTGTCATTACAACAACCTATAACATTGGTGACGGGATAACAGGAATTACAGGAACACTTGGTGAATATGGTAATATGTTGCAGTTTATTCCAACGGCTGACCCTGGTACTGCAACATCAACAGGAAATACAATTACTCCCCAGGAGGTTACAATAAACGAGTTGTTTACAAATTTTGAGAACTATGAGGCTGAGCTTGTTAAAATAATGGATGCTACATTTACCGATGCAGGTGGAACATTTGCAACCGGAACGGTTTATGCAATTACTGATGCCAGTAAAGCATCAGGTGAATTCAGAACGAGCTTTTACAGTGCCGATTATATTGGACAGACAATTCCGGGAACAGTTAATATTACAGGACTTCCTAATTCAAGAACCACAGGCAATTACATTACCAGTCGGTCATCGGCTGATTTTGAGGTAGCCGGATTACCCACAATAGAAAATGCATTTTCAATCAGTTCCACTGCTGTAGATGTTTATTATACTACCGTTGTGCCTTCTGTTGATCCAGGCGATTATTACATCACAGGTACGGCAAATATAGTTTTTTCAGGAGCAGTAATTGATGGCACCAACCCACAACTTGTACATCTTACCGGTGCCAATCCTGCAATGGTCAGCGACTTAACCGTGGATGAACTATTTGATGATGCTTATGGCACAAGTTACAGTTTTTATGCAGGAATTTCCCCGGTATCATATCTGAACACAAACAATACGGCAGGCACACTAATTGATAGTATCACAGCAACTTTTCAGGGTATTGTTTCTGCAAACGACGGTTATAATAATGTTTGGTTTAGTAGTGCTTCGGGCCAGTATAACGGTGTTATGATTTATAAATATGGTTTCGATGGTCTTGTCTCTGTAGGTGACGAAATTATTGTCTCTGGCAAGAGGCTGGATCATTATGGGTTAACAGAATTAACAAACCCTGTACTTGTTTTAACAGTTTCAACGGGCAATACTCCTTACGGCCCGGATATTATTTCAGGATCTGATATTGAATATACTATTGCCTCAAACACAAATCCTGCTGAAGCCTGGGAAGGGCAACTTGTAAAGATTGAGGATTTTACCGTTGATTCTGTAGGGATAAGTAATTATTTCTACTGGTGTAGCGTTGATATCTCGGGCACAACCTACACTTTCGTTGTCGGCGACAATGTTGATTATCACTTGAATAACATTTCACTCACGGTTGGAGTTACATATACTTCAGTTACAGGTGTAGTTGACTGGAACAATTCGGGGCCTTATTACAGGATAAATCCAAGAGGACAAAGTGATATCGGAGCTGCGGTTACGAATCCTGCTACTCAACTTGCAGTTGTTTCAGTAAACGAAGGAATTGATCCTTATACAAGTACGGATTTTAGTGTTGTTGTACAAAGTTGGGATGATTCAGGAAATCCAGCTGTTGTTACATCAGATATTAACTTTACATTTACAACTAACGGCGGAACTTCGGGAAATGTTGATTTTGTCTCTGGGACAACAGTTACAGGAGTTATAAATGCCGGTGCGACAGAAGCTACTGTAACGGGAGTCCAGATGACTCCCGCAGGCACGGGTGTAACAATAACTGCAAACGACGATAATGCATTTAATGGCCTCTCTCCCGGCACAAGTGCTGTTTTTGACGTTGTGGACTTTTCATTGCCGGAAATTATCATAACCGAAATTATGCAGAATCCTTCTGATGTAAGTGATGCCGACGGAGAATGGTTTGAGGTATACAATAACGGAGCAACTGATGTTGATATGAATGGCTGGACTATTAAAGATAATGGCACAAATTCTCATACGATAAGCTCTTCTTTCGTTGTTCCGGCTCACGGGTTTGCCACACTCGGAATTAAGAGTGACCAGGCAATAAACGGAGGATATACTTGTGATTATCAGTATTCAAATTTTACTCTTGGAAACGGTGACGACGAAGTTATTCTGGTTTTACCTGACGGAGTAACCGAGGTGGACAGAGTTGAGTATGACGGAGGAGCAGTCTGGCCCGACCCGACCGGAGCATCTATGGTTTACACAGGATTCCCTAATGAGGACAATAATGACGGAACAAAATGGGTTTGGGCCTCTTTCAGAGAATCAACTTATCCTTCTGCCACCGGAACTGATAAAGGCTCTCCGGGTACTGAAGGATATGACCAGATTTTATCAGGTGGGTTTAAGCTTGATCTGAAAGTTTATCTTGAAGGTCCTTTTAATACAGCAAATGACAGTATGGATAATTCTTTGCGCGCAGCCGGTCTTCTCCCGCTAATGCAACCATTTAATCCTTCACTGCCATATTATGGCAATAATAATCCAGCCTGGCTATATTCAGGAACGGAAGAGGTTTCCTATATTCAATGGCCTGTTGTTGACTGGGTTCTTATTGAGCTTAGAGACGCTACTACTCCGAATAATGCCGGACCAGGAACAATGGTTGCTCAGTATCCTGCTTTTGTAAATCAGGATGGCTCAGTCGTCAGCCTGAACGGACATACTATGCTAAATGTTAAGCAATCCATCACAAACAATATGTATATAGTAATATGGCACAGAAATCATCTTGGAATTATGAGTTCAGTTGGTTTTAACCCTGCTGACGGTGATACGATTTCTTATGATTTCTCAACCGGCTTAGGTCAGGTTTACGGTGGCACCGGCGGATATAAATTACTCAATACCGGTATTTGGGGTATGGTAGTAGGTGATATCAATGCCGACAAAACTATTGATGCTACTGATGTTGACAATGCCTGGGCACCTGATGCAGGTGATGCCGGATATAAGGCCGGAGACCTGAACTTCAACGGGGAAGTCAACAATATTGACAAAAATGACTTCTGGTTCATTAATTATAATACAAACTCATCTGTACCAAATTAATCTGAATGTTCATAAACAAAAAACTCCTGTATTTTTTTGAATACAGGAGTTTTTTTATACTCAAATGCATAAACTTTATAAAAGCCATTTTATCGAACAATTTGCCGTTTAACAATCCGTAGAAGTTAAAATTTGCAGACTCGTTTTCACTCAGTTTATTTCCCAAGCTTCAATATCCGAACCGCTCCTCTGATAACGATTAGAAAAACAATAGCTCCGACAATCAAATCAGGGTATTTAGAGTTTGTGAGAAAGACAAGAACACCGGCAAAAATAACTCCGATATTAATGATAACATCATTGGAAGTAAAAATCAGGCTTGCTCTCATATGTGCTTCCCTGTTTTTAGATTTCTGAAGCAGATAGAGCGAAACGGAGTTGGCAAGAAGGGCAAGCAGCGAAATAATTATCATAACCCTGAAGTCAGGAGTTGCCTCATTTTCTGCAAACCTTCTGACAACCTCAATCAGACCTAATAATGCAAGCACAATCTGAAAATATCCACTTGATGTTGCAACTTTTTTCTTCCGGCTGACAGCAGAACCTATTGCCCATAAACTCAGTCCATAAACTACAGCATCTGCAAGCATATCAAGGGAGTCCGCCACAAGTCCCATTGAACGCGAAATGATGCCGGTGCTCATTTCAATTATGAAAAATCCGAAGTTTATTGCAAGACCAACTGACGCATAGCAGTCGGTTTGATATCTCTGGCTTGAAGTCTGCTATTTATCTTTTTATCCATAATTATGAGCTATAAGCCAACTGAATCAGAGTGAGAATCAGATAATCTTATATGAGTCTCAACTGTTAATAATTCTCACCTCTATCTTTTCCAGATATTATCCTCTTTTTTTGAGTCGGGAATAAGATCACTGCCAAGAACTATCTTTGTAAAAGTTTTACTTTCAGGCAGATTTATTTTTATCTCAGAGTTACCGTCTTTCCATACGGATGTATTCTCGGAAATAATTCCGTCGGTATTATTATCGGCATACCAATGAACTTCAACGGGAACTGGCATAACTCCTTTTTTCTCAACAATAACAGTATTGCCGTTAACCTCTTTAATACCAAGATCGGGATAACCGAAATCAAAAAACCAAGGAATAAAAAACCAACTCAAATCTTCATCCGCTACATTTTCAAATGTAAAGAAAAAATCGTAAGGTCCGGGATGCTTTCCGTTCCATCTGCTCATATACTCTTTAAGAGCTTTTTTGAACAAATCATCACCGAGAGTAGTTCTCAGCAAAGAGTAAGCAACTGCAGGCCTTGTGTACGCAGCCGTCCTGCTACTCGAATAGTTATTATGCTGATATATTGGAACCATTAAAGGAAGTTCGTAATCCTGCCCTGCAACATAAGTGTAGCCTCTTACTTCCTTTTGCATATACTTTGATTCGGAATTATACAATGGAAGAAATCCCTCTGGAAAATATGCAGCCCATCCTTCGTCCATAAAAGCCCACTTACGCTCGTTAGTCCCCATATAGAACGGAAAGTAAGAGTGCGAAATCTCATGAAAAAGTAATCCTGCAAAACTGTCGAAACGTTTTGGTGCTCCGTCATTTGCCATCATCGGTGTCTCCATTCCGCCTCCGTTACTTCCTGCACAAAAAGAGGTCATATGGGGATAAGGATATGCAACACCGGGAAGTTTGTAAGACATATATCTGACTGCTGCGGCTGTAATCTCAGCACCTCTGTCCCAGTTCACAAGGCTGTCGGGATAAACTGCTTCGGCAAACACTCTCTTCATCGTTGACGAATCGACGACAACACTCGTTCCATCCCAATTTGAATGATTAGTGGCAAGAAATGAAATATCAGGAACGTTTTTTGCAATATAGTGCCAGATATGGGTTTTCTCTTTTGTCGTTGGCAGATTCGTCTTCTTGTAATTATAAATCCTGATTATCTCATCATGTTTTTTGGCTTCCTGAAACCGTTGATATACATCTTTTTTGAGAATCTTATTCCCGTTTTGTAACTCTCCTGTCGCCCTGACAAGATAATCGCCCGGAACAGTAATGTTTACATCAAAATCATTGAAATCATTATAGAATTCAACCATACCGAGATACTCCACCTGATCCCAGCCGTCAATATCGTCATATACAGCTATCTGCGGATACCAATAGGCAATGAAATAATGCCCGTCATCATATTTGCCCATTCTTAAAGTTCTTTTAACCGGTATCTTAAAATTCCATTCCATCTCAAATGCTTCCGTTTCTCCCGGAGGAATGGCTTTTTTCAATCGAATACTTTTATTGGTTATTTCCCAACTGCCGCTTTTGCTGAGGTCATATTCCTCACCTCCTGCTATAAACTTTGTGATTTCTTCTCCATCGGTCAAAGTCTCGGGTGGCAATGGAAACTGGCGTGCATTTCCTTTTTTAAATAGATTTTGATATACTCTCAAAACAATCCTGTGCAATGTATCCGGACTATTGTTATAATAAGTTATGGTTGATTTTCCAATGATTTTGTCGTTTTTTGTATCAAGCTCAACATCCATTTTGTACTCGGCCTTGTTTTGCCAATAATTTGATCCTGAGTTACCATCTTTCGAGCGCGTACCTGCCTCGTAAGCTGCCTGGTCATTAAGAGGAATGTAATAATCCTGAGCAGATAATGAATTCGCCGATAGCAATAAAGTAACTATTGTAAATGTGATGAAGTTGATAATATGGATTTTCATAATGCATCTTTATATTAAAATTAATACTTGATGCCAAATGTACATAAATTATTTAGCTTATAATTATCTTTCGCTTTTTATGATTAAATAAAATTTAATGTATATTTGCAATATGCTTGTCAAAACTTACGGTAGTACTTTAATTGGGATTGATGCTATAACCATAACTGTAGAAGTTTACGTCGGACGGGGTTCCAAATTCAGCCTCGTCGGGTTACCGGATAATGCCGTAAAAGAGAGTCAGGATCGTATATGGGCCGCCTTGCACAATACCGGATATAAATGGCCAGGCCTGAAAATAACCATCAATATGGCTCCGGCTGATATTAAGAAAGAAGGCTCGGCATACGACCTTACAATAGCTATTGGTATTCTTGCTGCTTCGGAGCAGATAAGTCACGACAATCTCGCCGATTACATTATTATGGGTGAGATGTCGCTCGACGGAAGTCTGCTACCGATAAAAGGAGCGTTGCCAATTGCCATTGAAGCACGAAAGCAGGGGTTTAAAGGATTTATCCTACCCGAGCAGAATGCTAAAGAGGCTGCTATAGTTGATAATCTCGAAGTTTATGGGATGAAGAATGTCAAAGAGGTAATTGAGCTTCTCGAAGGAACAAAGTCTTTTACTCCTGTTCACATCGACACGAGGGAAGAGTTTTATTCAAGTCTTAGTCTTTATGAGTTTGATTTTTCGGATGTTAAAGGGCAGGAAAATATCAAGCGGGCTTTGGAGATAGCTGCAGCAGGCGGGCATAATGTCATAATGATAGGGCCGCCGGGTTCGGGAAAGACAATGCTTGCCAAACGACTGCCGTCCATTCTGCCGCCGCTCAATCTTTATGAAGCATTAGAGACAACAAAAATCCATTCCGTAGCCGGAAAACTTGGGAAAAACGATTCGCTGGTTTCTGTACGGCCCTTCAGGTCGCCGCACCATACCATTTCGGATGCCGGGCTTGTCGGAGGAGGGACCTATCCTGGTCCGGGAGAGATTTCACTTGCACATAACGGAGTTCTGTTTCTTGATGAGTTGCCTGAGTTTAGACGTTCTGTGCTTGAGGTAATGCGCCAGCCTATGGAAGACAGGGTTGTCACTATTGCAAGAGCAAGGCAGACTGTTGAGTTTCCTGCCGGGTTTATGTTGGTAGCCGCTATGAACCCCTGTCCCTGTGGATATTACAACCATCCGACAATCGAATGTACCTGCGCACCGGGAATGGTACAGCGATATTTGAACAAAATATCAGGACCTTTACTCGACAGGATTGACATTCATATTGAGGTAATTCCTGTCCCTTTTAATGAACTGTCGAATATGGAGGAAGGAGAAAAGAGTGAAAAAATAAGAGAGAGAGTTATTGAAGCCAGGAAAATACAGGAAAAGCGCTATACCGATTCTCCAGGCATTCATGCCAATGCACAAATGACCAGCAAACAAATAAGAAAGATTTGCAGGATAGATGAGGCGAGCCAGACCCTATTGAAGAATGCAATGGAAAAACTTAGTCTGTCGGCCAGGGCTTACGACAGAATTTTAAAAGTAGCACGAACAATTGCCGACCTTGATAACAGCGAAAATATTTTACCGGAACACCTTGCCGAAGCTATAAACTACCGTAGTCTGGACAGGGATAGCTGGGGGAGGTGATATTGAAAATTTAAAATAGTTTTAATTATGGCTTGTAAAAAAACATTGAGTCATATTAATAAATAATACATACGATGAAAATACACATTACTCTTTCCCTGATTTTTTTCATCACAATTCTATCCTCGTGCGAGAGCAACAAAAAACAATCCGGTGATCCCGCACATGACCTTATATTTAGCTCCCTGTCGAACCGGTGGGATGAGGCTATTCCACAAGGGAATGGAATGTTAGGCACACTAATCTGGCAAAAAGGAGATAATCTGAGGTTTTCTCTTGACCGGGCCGATTTATGGGATTTGAGACCTATGCATAATCTTAAAAACTTTAAATATAAATACAAATGGGTTTATGCTAATTGGAAAAACAACACATATAGTAATGTGCAGGAATTTTTTGACAATCCTTACAATAGTACAGCAGCACCATCAAAGATACCTGCAGCTGCACTTGAATTCAATGTTAAAAAATGGGGTGATGTAAATTCTGTTCACCTGTCAGTAAATAATGCATTGTGTGAAGTTAAATGGTCGGACGGACAAAAATTACTTGCTTTTGTTGATGCCACAGAGCCAGTTGGCTGGTTTCGTTTTGAAAATGTAAAAGATGATATTACTCCGATACTTGTACCTCCTCCTTATGGTTCAGCCAGTGAAAATGAGGATATAGATTCACATTCAGGTCAGGATTTGCGTCGGTTAGGTTATTCTACAGGAGAGGTGACAAATAGTAAAAACCATATTACATACAGACAAGATGGCTGGGGTGGTTTTAAGTATATGGTTTATGTAACCTGGGAAAAA
>Ga0256913_10000715_pt1 | contig 17215 bp, 14 predicted proteins | sample Axial_MatmetaG_FD_185970 | JGI IMG/M metagenome (GOLD analysis project Ga0256913, IMG submission 185970) | Deep-sea worm associated microbial mat communities from Axial Seamount, Juan de Fuca Ridge, Pacific Ocean - Axial_Mat | ecosystem: Environmental > Aquatic > Marine > Oceanic > Microbial... | reverse complement strand
AGCAGAAAGGTGAATACCAGTGCATTTCGCGGCTCGTTGTTTATTCCGTAACCCTTTCCGAGAAATTTCGGTGTTATCTTATCCTTCGAAATAGCCTGGATTATCCTCGGACCGCCAAGAATACCGCCAAGTGCCGAGCTTAATGTTGCACCCCAGATGCCGGCAACAACAATGGGTGAGTACCAGGCAATTTTCATTAGAAAGTTATTATCGCTTAGCAACATATCACGATCAACAAAAGTTGCAAACAAAACGGCAAGAGTGATATAGACAACAAAACCGACTATTATGGCAGCCATCGTACCGAATGGAATATTTTTTTTCGGGTCTTTCAGATCGCCCGACATAGCCACTCCGGCAGTAAATCCGGTTACGGCAGGGAAGAAGATTGCAAAGACATACTCAAGTGTTTTCCCTTCGGCGGGATGCAGTGCTATGGTAGCCGGATGAAATTCAACGTGCATAAAAATACCCGCAAAAACAGAAATTAGTGAAAGTGCTATTGCTCCTAGAATAATATATTGCGTTTTTATCGCAAAAGAGGTACTGATAAATGCAATTATGACCAGAACCAACAGCACTATTGAACCGACGATCCGATAACTTTCAACTGAAGGCAACAAACCGAGAAAGTCACTTATTTCTTTTATCGACAGAAAATTCTCGGTAAAACCGATAACATAAAGTGAGATGCTCAGTGCCGTACCAATAAAAATAGTTATCCCAATGGAGCCTCCCATAGGCAAGCCGAGACTTCTTGATAAAATATAATAGATACCACCGGTTCTAATCTTCTTATCCGTAGCTATTGAGGAGATACTTAAACCGGTTGTAAGTGAAATAACATGAGCCAGAACTATTATCCCCAGTGTGGCAATAAGACCTGCCTGCCCGACAACCCAGCCAAGCCGCAGGTACATAATAACACCGAGAATGGTAAGGATTGAGGGTGTAAAAACACCTGAAAAAGTACCGAATTTCTTTGGAACAGCCATATTACCTACATAGTTTCAACACATTACGCATCATCAACCATTAACAAACGGTTTCAAATCAGACAGTAAAGATAATACTTTTCTGAAATTGAGATTTTCAACAAGTCAATAAATCCTACCTGTATCAGATAAATGACTATTTCAGTTTTTTACAACCTTCGAAACTACCTTTATCAATAATCACGTTCAGTTCGGCAACCTCATCCTTGAATTTACTCTTTTTGCCACAGTTATACATTTCGGTTAAAGGATCTTTGTCAAGAATCATATCATAAAGCTGACCCGCCGTAAAGACCCGCTGCATCATCGTGAATTTTTCGTAAGAGATATTAAGGAAAGCAACATTTTCGTTTATTCCCCTATTATCTAAAAGGAATCCTTTGTGGAGCCGTGTCGGCAACGCAAGCTTGTCGCCTATATAAAGGTCGCGGGCACCAGGATAACTTACAACCTTTGATTTATCATCCGAAAGAATGACCGGAACCTTGTCATAATAATCCGCTTTGGTTTTATAAATAATAACCGGCGGTCCTGTTACCGCCACATTTGCTAATACCTCCTTTTCCTCCTTTGCAGTATTATCTGTTTTTTTTGATGAGGAGCAGGATGCTGCCACTCCTGAAATAAAAACCAAGAGTGCTAAATAATAAAAATGCTTACTCATATTGTTAAATGTTTATTGTTTGTAGTAGATAGTATCTTTTTTATCATCGTCAATACCGGCTTCAATTATTCTCTTTTTTTCACCTGCCTCTTTCGTCTTTTCAACTCTATACCTCTCCATTTCCGATTCAAGTCTTTTAATCTCTTTTTTCATTGTTTTTCTTAATTTAGAGTCTTTCAACATTGAAGGTGACAAAGCAAGAATAGCGACCATAATTCCAAAAGTAAAGGTCAGAAAAACTATCAGCGAAAGAGAGCTTGTAAATTCAAGTGTAAAAAATTTAATACTGACATTATCCGAATTTTGCAATGTAAATACAACAATCAGGATAATGAGTATCACAAGAAGAATTAAAAAAAACGTCTTTTTCATAAGTCCAAAATTTTAAAGGAATGCGAGTTTGATACCTTCTATAATCATATCTGTACCAATAATTGCAATTATCAATCCCATAACCTTTCCAAGCACAGTAATAATATTTTCGCCCAATTTATCAATTATTTTACTACTGAGAGAAAAAGCAAGATAAGTAAGATAACACATTAGTGTAAATATTGCTATTACGACAGCCATTTTCACATAACCGGTGCCTGTGACAAAGTTCATAGCAGTAACAATAGTACCGGGACCTGCAAGAATAGGAATGGCCAGAGGTGAAATTGCAATACTTTCATCAATAACGGGGTTTGAAATGTGCTTTATAGTTGATTTTTTCGATTGAAGCATTTCAAAACCGACAAAGAATATCAGGATACCGCCCGTAATTTTAAAAGCAGGGATGGTAATACCGAACAACTCGAATATAAGTTTCCCGAGAACAACAAAAACAGCTACAATCACAAAAGCCGTTACAGTTGAAGATTTTGCTATTTTCTTTTTCTCTGCATCATCAGCATCTTGGGTAAGCCCTAAAAAAATAGGCACATTTGCAACAGGGTTCATAATTGCAAAGAATCCGGTAAATACCGTTAATGCAAATGCAGGCAGGTTATCCATATATTTTTATATTTTGGGTGTAAAAGTATAAAAATTATCCATAGACATATAAAGTTGATTTATTATTCAGGTATTTGGGTTTTCCTCCACAGATTAGTAATCCACATATCGTTTTTATAAAAACATTTTTGAATTTTCAACTTTCGAAAATCAAACCTGAAAGTTTTCAATCCATCATCCGGTCTAACCTTAAGATATGACATATTTACATTTCATTTACAATTGCAAATATTTGTTAATAATTTAGGCTTGCATACTTTTATTTATAAATTTGCCGAAGAACAGTATTTATTAAAAATAAAATATAAAGAGAATGAAAAAAATAACAATTCTATTCGCATTAGCACTTTTTGTTACATTTACAGTTAGTGCACAGGTATCAACTGCAACTCAACATGAGCACAATAAAGAGGTTAAGCAGGTTAAACGGGATACAGAGGTCAACCAACGAGCAAACGATTCTAACGCTCCTATTATCAAGTTTGACAAAACAACACACAATTACGGAACAATAGAGCAGCATGGTAACGGCACTTGTGAATTTGCATTTAAAAATGAAGGTAAAGAACCTTTAATCCTTACGAACGTTCGTTCATCATGCGGATGTACGGTTCCAACGTGGCCGAGAGAGCCTATTCTTCCCGGACAATCAAAAGTTATCAAGGTTAAATACGACACAAAGCGTATAGGAATTATTAATAAAACAATACATGTTTATTCAAATGCTACAACACCTTCAATAACATTAAGAATAAAAGGGAAAGTTGTCGGAAAGCAAAACTCCTCTATTCCTGCAAAAAAAATGAAAGAGAGTGCAGCTCCGGTCAACAAAAAGAAATAATAAGTTGATATTTCTATTCCATAAGAATAAACCTGTTTTCATAAGCCGGCTCAAAAGAATTAATACTTCGTTTGTAGTGCATATAGTAACTACGTTTTCGATTAGGGGGAAAGTTACGTGATATATAACTGTTCATAATATAGTCGTAAATGTAATCGGCATAACGTTCTCCAAGATCTTCACATTTTCTATATAAATCACTAACATCCATCTCACGTAAAAAATATTTATACGAAACCTGACCAGTAAACATATTTTCGGAAAAGTAACCGTAAGCGTTATCAGAGACCTCATCATCGGCATAAAAAAGTCTCCGGGAGTCTTTGTCATTGTTAAGCCTAGATATTTCAAACCACGTATTTATACTAACAGCATTTAACGGGAGTGCTTTTGTATAAACAAAGTCGTCATATTCTTCAGAGTCCTTAAATTCCTTAACATATTCATCCACCTCTATTTGTGCTATAACCACCTGATAAGCAAGTGACTTTACAAACAAAAAACTATCAATATAATCTTTGGTATAGATTTTAATATTCAACCTCTCCAATTCATCAAAAAAGCTGTTGTAATATGTTTCCAGAAAAACGGAATCGGAAATATCTTTCAGAAAAAGGCTGTTTGTAAATAATGTTGAATCTATTTGCCATTCATCCATATCAACAGTATCATCGCCAAGTTCATCACGCTTCATATTAACCTTTAAAATATCATTTGTTGGTATCACAAGTATTGAAATATCAGGATTTGATTCAACAAACTGCTTTGCAAGTTTGCGGTCATAAGAACAGGAAGTCATCATCAAAATCAATCCTGACAATAGTAAAACCGTTATATTTTTAGGGCTAATCACTTAACAGAAACGCAAATCGTATAAATAAATTATAAAGAGACTTGAGATAGCCTCAAAACAACACACTGAAGAATTATCACAGTCAATTATTCACTTGAAAGCAGTTCATTTCCAAAATCTTTTCCATACTGCACACACTCTTCAAGTTGTTCAACGTTAGGAGTAAACTTCATAAACATACCTTCACCAAAAAACTTCAGTTTCAGGTTGGTAAGATTAGATTCGAGCAGTTTCCTGTTTTCACCGCTCCATCCGTAGGAGCCGAAAGCACCCGCAAGTTTACCTTTGTCGCGATACGGATTGATAACTGCAAAAATTTTATAGATTGGGAGCAAAATATTCTGGTTAATAACCGGTGAACCGACTATTAGACCTTTGGCACGCGTTATCTTTTCATCAAGTTCGCCAAGTGTTGACATCTCAACATCAACCAAATCGACCTCAATATCACCGGCAGCCTTTAATCCTTCGGCAATTTTTTCGGCAATAACTCCCGTTTTATGATAAGCTGAAACATAAGGAATAAAAACCCGGTGAGCCTGTGGTTTTGCTAAAAACTCCTCCGACCATTGTCTGGTAATCTTAACATACTTTTTCCAGTTGCTTCTAAGAATTGGGCCGTGACCCGTTGCAATAACATCTATATCAAGCAGTTCAATTTTTTCAATAGCCTTCAGCATAAATTTACTGAAAGGCTTTATAATTACATCAAAATAGTAACGAAAGGCATAGTCGAAAAATCCCACTTCGTCATCAAACATCTTTTCATCGGCAAAATGACATCCGAATGAGTCGCAGGTAAACAATACTTTATCTTCTTCGAGGTAAGAGTACATTGTGTCGGGCCAGTGAAGATTCGGGGCACCGATGAATTTCACAGTTTTATTTCCAAGGTCAAGAGTATCTCCGTCTTTAACAATAATGTACGGGAATCCAGGGCCTATAATATCATTCAGATACCTGATGGCATTCCTTGTTCCCACTACTTGAGCTTTAGGGGCAATATTGAGCAAGCGGCGAAGATTTCCCGTATGGTCGGGCTCGGTGTGATTAACAATTATATAATCTATCTCTGACGGGTCAACAACAGCTTTAATCTTTTCAAGATAAACATCCCAAAAACCCTCCTTTGTTGTTTCGACAATAGTTTTTTTGTCAGCATCAATAAAATATGAATTGTATGTCGAGCCGTATTTTGTCTCCATCACAACATCAAAAGTAACGATGTCGTAATCTAGAACGCCAATCCATTTTACATTATCAGTTACTGTTAATATATTTATGTCTTTCATAATATTTTGATTTTTATCACCATATACATCTAAAACAATTCCATTTGCAACATATCGTCATCGTCTTTATCTTTTTTCTTCTGAATTTTTTTAGGCTTTATATTAGCCTTGACAGCCTGTTTTTCTGAGATTATCTCCACCTGTTCAGGATTTGTAATTTCAAAGACAGCCTCTTCAATCTCAGTCATATCTGCACCGGTTTCATTTTCTTGCGGTTCATCAGAAGGCAAAGATTCGATAAACTCAAATTTTTTCACATTATAATTCGTCAGCCTTTTACCTTTTGCTTTATACCCCTTAATACTGATAAATTCAGCCACATTAACAACTTCATCCTGTATTTCTTTGCCATTTGCCTTAGTATCGAAAACAAGTTTCAGTTGTGGGAGATAATCAAGGCTAACACTTAACAGATAGTTATTTTGTTCATCACCAATAAAATCATTTTTTTTATTCAGATTGTTTGCAGAATCTATCTGAAAACGTTTCAAATAGTACTTTCCGGAAGAAGAATCGAAATATACTGCAGAAATTACCTTTTTCGGGTTTAGTTTTTCAATAATGATCATATCCTCTTCAAAATGATTTGAGAGGTCATAGGTCATAATCTTATAATTCCCCGATTTCTGGATTGTCAATATTCTATTATCACCCTTAAATTCGCCGATAAAATCACCGCGTTCATCAACATTGAGTCGCTTTACGGTATCGTCATACCAGATTTTTCGTGCTGCAAGCGTTGATATTCCTTCTTCACGTTTCACTATATTTCTGACGCTGTGTTTTGTAAGAATATTGCCCTGTGTACCTTTACCTTTTATTGACAGTTCACTGAAATCAAATTCAAAAGAGAGCTTTTTTAATTTCGGTTTCGGTTTCAAATAAATCTTAACTATCTCAGCTTCACCATTAGGATTTGCCGTAAAATATAACACCCTGGTACCCTCAGTTCCACGCGTCAAGATGTATTCCTTATCCCTTGTTATGGCTTTTACCGGAAATCTTTTGACACGCACATGTCCTCTCCTACCGTCACGATAAATCATATTATAAATTGTCCTCTCATCATTTTTCTTAAAAACAGCAAGATGTATCACATTCTTACCGATGAAGACTTTAGGAGTAACCTTAGTCACCATAGAAGTCCCATCCTGCCTGAAAATAATAATATCATCAATATCGGAACAATTGCATACAAACTCATTTTTCTTTAACGAAGTACCTGCAAATCCCTCTTCTCTGTTTATATATAATTTTTGTGATGCTGCAGCAACACGAGTAGCCTCAATTGTATCGAAACTGCGAAGTTCTGTTTTCCGCCCCTTATCCTTACCATATTTTTTCTTAATATGTTTGAAATAGTCTATAGTATAATTAATGAGATTGTTCAGATGATTGTTAACCTCATCAATCTCATCCTCAATACCCTTAATTAAATCATCTGCTTTAAAGGAGTTGTATTTTGAGATACGTTTAATCTTAATTTCAGTCAGCCTGATAATATCATCCCGGTTTATTTCGCGATGAAATATATCTTTAAAGGGTTCGAGACCTTTATCAATAGCAACAATTACAGCCTCCCAGGTCTCGCACTCTTCAATATCACGATAAATGCGCTCTTCGATGAATATTTTCTCAAGCGAGGAGAAATGCCATTGCTCAAGCAATTCGGCTTTTCTTATCTCAAGTTCCATTTTTAGTAGCCTGACAGTATTATCAGTATTAATTTTAAGAATCTCCTTAGCACCTATAAACTTCGGTTTACCATCATCAATAATGCAAGAGTTAGGAGATAATGAAATCTCACAATTTGTAAAGGCATACAAAGCATCAATTGTTTGATCGGGAGAAACACCTGAAGCGAGTTTAATGACAATTTCAACTTTTGCTGCAGTATTATCATCAATTTTTTTAATTTTTATTTTCCCTTTTTCATTTGCAGAAACAATAGAATCAATAAGGCTTGTAGTAGTAGTTCCAAACGGAATATCTGAAATAATCAGTGTCTTTTTATCTTCCTGGCTAATCTTTGCCCTTACCCTTACCCTTCCACCGCGCAGGCCATCGTTGTACTTGGACACATCTGCCATTCCACCTGTCGGGAAGTCGGGATATATTTCAAAATTCTTTTCCCGCAAAATATTTATGGAAGCATCAATCAATTCGTTGAAGTTGTGAGGCAAAATTTTGGAAGCAAGTCCGACAGCAATACCTTCAACACCCTGAGCAAGCAATAAAGGAAATTTCACAGGTAAAGCAACCGGCTCCTTATTTCTTCCATCGTAAGAGAGTTTCCACTTTGTTGTTTTAGGATTAAAAGCGACTTCGAGGGCAAATTTCGAGAGGCGGGCTTCAATATACCGGGGAGCAGCAGAGCTATCTCCCGTAAAAATATTACCCCAGTTACCCTGAGTATCAATAAGCAAATCTTTCTGACCCAACTGAACGAGGGCATCGCCAATAGAAGCATCACCATGCGGATGATATTTCATCGTATTTCCTATTATGTTGGCAACCTTGTTATATCTACCGTCATCAAGCTCTTTCATAGCATGCAAAATACGACGCTGCACCGGCTTCAACCCGTCTGCAACATCAGGCACTGCACGTTCGAGAATAACATAGGAAGCATAATCAAGAAACCAGTTCTCATACATCCCCGAAAGATGAACCACTTTATGCCCGTCATCCTCAAGACCCTGAACTTCATCGTCTTGCGATAATTTCTTATCTTGCTCTTCAAACTCACTCATATTTTACTTAATATATATAACATTCTATGTATCAAGAATCTACGCTTGTCACCTCAACTATTTCGACCAAAACCTGTTAGCCCATTAGCTCGCATTGCCTTGCGCACAAACTTAACAGATTTGCTTAAATAAATATACGTGCCAAAATTATAAATAAATAGCTAACTTCGCAGCCATATTATAAACAAGTTATTAAATGATATTAAAAAAATTCACTTCACTACTTTTTGTTCTTCTGAGTTATGGAATTTATGCGCAGGACACTATAACATTTATGCAATACAATTTGCTGATGTATGGGAATAATTTTGGGGGTTGCAGCTCATCAAACAATAACATTGATGATAAAAACCAATACTTAAATACAATTGTTGATTACGTTCAGCCGGATATTTTAACGGTTAATGAACTGGATGCAAATCCTTTCTACTCGAATTATTTACTTAACGGAGCACTTAACATCAATGGTATCAACTATTTTCAGATGGGAGAACCTACGAACGTATCAAACTCGTACACAATAAATCAAATCTTCTATAACTCCGACAAGCTTGTGCTTTACACTCAGGGAGCTATTTCAACAAGTTATCGTGACATTAGCATTTACAGACTCTATTACAATACACCTGACCTGAAATATACTAAGGACACTGTTTATATCAATTGCTGTGTGACTCATCTGAAAGCGGGACAAGGGTATGAAGACGAAAGAACAATTGAAACACAAAAGTTGATGAACTATCTGAATAACACAAATGCAACCGGTAATTACTTGTTTATGGGCGATTTTAATGTTTACACTAATGCAGAACCTGCCTTTCAGAATCTTGTTAACTGGCCGAATGAAGATGTCAGATTTTATGACCCCGTAAACAAAATGGGTGCCTGGAACAATAATTCGTACTACGCTTCGGTGCACACCCAATCAACACATACTTCAGGCGGATGTGCTTCTGGAGGTGGAATGGACGACAGATTTGATTTTATCCTCATTTCTGACGAGATGCTTTCGGGGACTCATAAGGCAAAATATGTCCAGAATTCATATTGGGCTGTCGGTCAGGACGGGCAGCACTTTAACAAATCTCTTCTTGATTCTCCAACGAACACCTCTGTACCTACTAATGTTCTGCACGCCTTGTATAATATGTCGGATCATCTGCCTGTAACACTTAAATTAGCTGTCGGAAGCAGTGTCGGGATAAGCACCTTTGGAAATAAGCCTTTTACGGTCAAACTTCAAAATCCGGTTTCTGAAAATCTCAATCTGACAATCAGGAATGCAAAGTCAGGTTTATACTCAATAAACATATTCAACACAATTGGAATTAATGTTTTCTCTGAAAACATTGAGGTTTCCGGCTCGACGTCATACACAATACCTTTCGGAGATGTTAAATCCGGTTTGTATATCCTTATGATTACGGGTAATGGTTATAACAAAGTTATCAGAAAGATAATTAAAAGATAACTTTTTGAGGCTTAAGTTTATCCTCCAACACATCAAAATATTATTTAGCCAGTCATAGGGTATAGCAGTAGCATATTTCGGTTCCGCTCAAAATGACCGGATAAAAGTTTGCTTGATAATAATAATCACGTTGAGCGGAGCCTGTTGTCACGTTGAGCGGAGCCTGTTGTCACGTTGAGCGGAGCCTGTTGTCACGTTGAGCGGAGCCTGTTGTCACGTTGAGCGGAGCCTGTTGTCACGTTGAGCGGAGCCGAAACGTGATACATCCCAACCATTTCTAAATCTTATTCATTTTCTTTATAGCAGAAGTTCCATCCCGAAAAATAATTTTCACTATGTACATTTCATTTTTCAGTTCACTTACAGGAATACTTCCGGTAGGATTGTCCAACTCTTGAACCATTACACCAAACAAAGAGTATATCTCAACTCTTTTAACTTCTTTTGATGTCCTGACAGAAAACCGGTCACTTACAGGGTTTGGAAAAATATTAACATCAATATTATTTGTCAAATTGGGAATTCCGGTTATATCATTATTCCTAAAAAACTGTATAGCTCCGTAATACTCACCTGCAAACAAATCAAAGTCACCGTCATTATAAATATCGGCAAACGAGGGGAAAGAAAAATAGTATGTGGGCACCAGTCCAAACGGATTTTGAACCGGAGGAGCAAACTGAGGGTTGTTTGCATTCCCTGTATTCTCAAAATACTGAAAATTACCATAATATTCACCCACAACCAAATCAAGATCGCCATCAAGATCAATATCGGTAAAAGCGGGTACTGAGATAACATAAGCAGAGGACAATCCAAATGGATTCTCTTGTGAAGCTGAAAATTGAGGATTTTCAGGAGTGCCTATATTCTCAAAGTACTGCATAGAGCCGTAGTATTCGCCCACCAGAAGATCAAAATCGCCATCTCCATCAAGGTCGGCAAAAGCCGGAAAAGAATCCATATTAGTCGAATCAAGGCCAAATGGATTTATTTGCGGGGGTGCAAATTGCGGATTGGAAGCTGAACCGATATTTTCATAATATATCATATTTCCATAATATTCACCTGATATCATATCCATATCGCCGTCAGCATCCAGATCGGCAAAGGCCGGAGTTGCAAAGAGATAAGTCGGTGAAAGTCCGAAAGGATTTTGCAGAGGTGCTGCAAAAGCCGGGGCTGAGGAAGTACCTGTATTTTCAAAATATTGCATATTGCCTAAGTATTCACCCACCAGCAGGTCAAGATCCCCATCATTATCCAAATCGGCAAAAGCCGGAAAAGCAATTAAATTCAAAGAGTCCAGTCCGAATGAATTTGGTTTTGGAGAATCAAATATTTGACCATTTACCTGATTGAAGGAAGACAAGATTAACAAACCTACTGCCGGCCCCATAATCCTTTTCAAAACAACCGCTGAAAAGACTTGTAATAACTCGTAAGTGAGTTTTTTAATCTTAATAATCAATTTTTTAATCTCCACATTAAGTGTGTCTTTTTGGCAATCAATAAGTCTTTGCAGCTTTATTGAATAATACTTTAGCTGTCGTTTTTTTCTGGCAAATTTAATTTGTTTCATAACTATTTTTCTAAATTATTACTCTTTATTGTTTAGCCCAAAATGTTGCTATTGGAGTCATAACACCTTCTTTATGATCCGGTGAAATCGTATTTAAAATGTTAGGACGAACTTTATCCGGCAAAATATGGATATCATATATTTCATCTACTGACGAAAGATAGGTGATTTTCCCTGCAATACTTCCAGTCGGCAAGTGAACGATTACGATACCGGAATGATTTGCTTTATCAGCAAACCTAAGCTTTCCGAATGTTGAAGAGTTTTTTCTGAGCTTTGAAAGACCGATAAACAAATAATCTTTATGTAAGGACATTCCCCGAACAAAACCGTCAATTTTCACAACCACATCATACTTTCCGGTTTTCATATCAATTTTTATCAATTCCCCCGTGGCTGACAGAAGCACATACAGGTCGTTGTAAAATAATCTCGGTGTATGTGGCATTGCGAGGTTATCGGCAATTATCTCACTGGTTTGTACATCAATAACTATTCCTGTCTTTGTAATATTATCCCGCCAACTTTGCAAACTGTTACCATTGTTAAAGGCAGTAGCATATCTGGGCAGTCCGTTTTCCATTGCCATTCCGTTAAGGTGACATCTGTCCTCAGAAACAAGATCACTAATAAAAGACGGAATCCAGTAAGGAATAAAGTTATAATCCTCACTCACTTTCATAATGCAAGAAAACAATGTATTCACTGCAAACAGTTCACTATTAGCACCAAAGCTCAGATCATGTATATCAAGCGGGCCGGTATGATAGGTAACTCTTGGCAAATATAAAGAGTCGTATTTGGCGGGTGATTTCGGATAATATGAGGCCAGTGATTTTGAATTTGAGAAAATTAGAATTTCATCTTTGCAGGCCAAAGCAAGCTTCTCTTTTCCCTTGTCCTCAGCGACACCCATAGGATTTGGGAATGTTCTTGGCAATTGAACGAGTGAGTTTTCATCTTTTGGTGATAAAAAAATCAATTTCCCCGCCTGATAAGTGGAAAGGATAATGGTACAATTTAATCGTAATAACAGTTCAGGAATATGCGGAGAATAATGACAACTAAAAGGAGACAATGAAGTTGTTTTATTAAGTTTTATCTGTGTGAGATTATTCTCCATAGAAATAAATTAATATCAAGTTTCAGCAAAATTATTGATTTTATATCTTATAACGCAAATAAATTATTATTATTTTATCCGTTTCATTGAACATTTATACCTATTTTTGAGTTTTCTGTTGACAATGTGTAAGCATCATTAGTTATTGTCGTGGAATTGTTAAATTTATTATCTTAGCTTATAGATTACCAAAATAACTGTTATGGATAGATTTTCCTGGTTGAACGGCTCAAATCCGGAACAACTCGAATCGTTATACAAGAGTTTCAAAAAAGATCCCGACTCGGTTGATGAAAGCTGGCGTACCTTCTTCGAAGGGTTTGAGTTTGCCCGTACCGATTACTCCAAACCGGGTGAAGGCATCCTTCAATATCCCGATGAGTTTAAAGTGCTGGATCTTATAAGAGGATACAGACAACGTGGCCATCTGTTCACAAAAACCAATCCTGTAAGAACAAGGCGAAAATATTCTCCTACTCTCAACATTGAAAATTTCGGATTAACAAAAGCCGACCTTGACAAAGAGTTTCAGGCAGGTAATGAAATAGGGTTGGGAAAAGCAAAATTACGCGACCTCATTGCCCACCTTGATGCAACGTATTGCGGTTCTGTAGGGGTTGAATACTTATATATCAGGCAGCCTGAAGTTATTGAATGGCTTCGAAAAAAGATGGAGAGTTCAAAGAATTCTTACGATTTTACGGATGAAGAAAGAAAATACATGTTCCGGCATCTCAGCCGCGCTGTTCTGTTTGAAAAATTCATCCACAAAAAATTCCCCGGACAAAAACGGTTTTCCCTTGAAGGTGCCGAAACTATGGTACCCGCCCTCGACGCCATAATCGAAAAAGGTACTCTGCTCGGTACCCGTGAGTTTGTTATCGGAATGCCGCACCGCGGACGCCTTAATGTTCTTGCAAATATTATGAAAAAACCTTTTCACGATATTTTCAGTGAATTTGAAGGCAAGGAATATGAGGATGAATCAATTCTAGGTGACGTTAAGTATCATCTCGGATATGTAACGGACAGAGTTACAACCAACGGAAATAAGGTAAAGCTCACTCTGGCTCCAAACCCTTCACACCTTGAAGCAGTTGATGCAGTTGCGGAAGGAATGGCACGTGCAAAGATTGACAAGGATTATGATAAAGATTTCGACAAAGTTTGCCCCATTCTTATACACGGTGACGCTTCAATTGCCGGGCAGGGCGTGGTTTATGAAGTTGTGCAGATGTCGGGGCTTTCGGGATATAAAACCGGTGGAACAGTTCATCTTGTAGTTAACAATCAGGTTGGATTCACAACCAATTATCTTGATGCAAGAACAAGTACATATTGCACCGATGTTGCAAAAACCGTCTTGGCTCCTGTTTTTCACGTTAACGGTGATGATATGGAGGCTCTGGCCTACACCATTCAACTTGCAATGCAATATAGAGAGAAGTTTAACAACGATGTATTTATTGACCTGCTTTGTTATCGCAAATACGGTCACAACGAAGGAGACGAGCCGAGGTTTACTCAACCCGTTCTTTACAAAATAATCGAAAAACATCCCGACCCAATGCAGATTTACAAGGAAAAACTTATAAATCTTGGAATACTTGATGATAAAGAGGCCAAAGATATTGCGACAAAGATAAATGAGACTCTTGAAACAAACCTTGCACTCTCCAAAGACGACAAAACCGTTGATGTAACCTTTGTGCAGGAGAAATGGCACGACATCAAAAAAGCGGAACCCGAAGATTTTGAAACTTCACCCGAAACAGGAGTTTCAAAGAAAAAGATAATCGAAATAGGAAAAAGAATTTCTTCAGCTCCTGAAGGTGTTAACCTTTTCAGAAAAATAGTCAAACTGCAAAGTAACCGTAGAGAAATGATAGAGAAAACCGGAATGCTTGACTGGGCGATGGGCGAGCTTCTTGCCTACGGTACACTTCTGCAAGAGGGTGTTGCAGTCAGGCTTAGCGGGCAGGATGTGGCACGCGGAACATTCTCGCACCGTCATTCGGTTTTAAAAATCGAAGATTCGGAAGAAGAATACGTTCCTCTTAATAATATCAGCAACAAACAGGAAAGATTTGAAGTTTACAATTCATCCCTTTCCGAATACGGTGTTTTGGGATTTGAATATGGGTATTCCGTAATGACACCCAATAACCTTACTATCTGGGAAGCACAATTCGGAGATTTCAACAACGGGGCACAGATTATCTTTGACCAGTACCTCAGCAGTGCCGAAGACAAATGGAATGTAATGAACGATCTGGTCATTTATCTACCTCACGGATACGAAGGACAAGGACCGGAGCATTCCAGTGCCCGTCTGGAAAGGTTTCTTACACTGAGTGCAGAGTACAATATGCAAATCATAAATGCAACTACTCCGGCAAATTTCTTCCACGTGCTTAGAAGACAATTTTACAGGCCATTCAGGAAACCTCTGATTATTTTCACGCCGAAAAGTTTGCTTCGCCACCCACGATGTGTTTCGCCGATAGATGATTTTACAAAAGGAGGATTCAGAGAAGTTATTGATGATGATACAGCCGATCCTGAGAAAATTAAAAAAGTGGTTTTTTGCAACGGAAAAATCTATTATGAGCTACTTGAGGAAAAAGAAAAGCTGAAAAATGAAACAATTGCTATTGTCAGAATCGAACAACTGTTTCCACTTCCCAAAAAGCAACTTAAAGCAATAATCGAAAAATACAGAAATGCAAAAACCTGGCTCTGGACACAAGAGGAACCGTATAATATGGGAGCCTGGCCGTTTATCCACATGGAATTTAAAGATGTTGAGCTAAAAGCAATTGCGCGTCCGCTAAGTGGCAGTCCGGCAACGGGTTCCAGCAAGTTCCACTATATCAGGCAACGTAAGATTATTGAAAAGACCTTTGAAGAGTGCTTATGTCCTTATCTGCCGTATGAATGTAAAATGGTTTGTATCGGCAACCGCTGGAAATCATTTGAAAAAGAACTCGAAAAACTACATGTTGAAATGATTGACAGTAAATCTATTTCGGGAGTTAAGCAGTTGAAATAGAAAAATCCGTAATTTTTAATTAAACAATTAATAAGATGCCGGTAACAGAAATAAAAGTACCCAGTCCGGGAGAATCAATATTGGAAGTCCAGCTTGCAAACTGGCTTGTCAGCGATGGCGATTTTGTGGAAAGAGACCAGGAAATTGCAGAAATAGATTCGGATAAAGCAACACTGACGGTTAGCGCAACCGAAGACGGTAAAATCAGTTTTAAGGCTCAGGAGGGCGACACAATTGAAGTGGGCAATGTGATTGCAACAATTGACACCTCGGTAAAAGGAGAACCTAATAGCAGAAAAGCCGAACCAACCGTTGAAAAAAACGAAACGGAAGTTAAAGAAAAACCTGCGATAAAGGTTGAAGAGTCTACAAATGTTCTGCTAACGGAACTGAATATTTCTCCCCTTGCCAAAAAACTTATGCTGGAAGAAAACATCACAGAAGAGAATTTCCTCAACTATCTAAAAAGCCTGAGGTTCGGCAAAAAAGATATTGAGTTTTTTATTTCTGAAAAAAACAAAATAAAACCTGCATCTTCTGCCGCAAACAATGCTTTGTGGGGAGGAACAAGAGAGGCTGAGAAGAAGAAAATGTCTATGCTTCGCAAAAAACTCGCCGAGAGGCTTGTTTCTGTCAAGAATGAAACTGCGATGCTAACAACTTTCAACGAGGTGAATATGACACCGATAATGGAGATACGCAAGAAATATAAAGAGGCTTTTAAAGAAAATTTCGGTGTGTCACTTGGGTTTATGTCGTTTTTCACAAAAGCCGTTACCGAAGCTTTGCAACATTTTCCTGCCGTAAATGCAATGATTGACGGCGACGAGATAATCTATTACAAATATGCCGACATAGGTATAGCAGTCAGTTCACCCAAAGGACTGATGGTTCCGGTATTGCGAAATGCCGAGCAGATGAGCCTTGCCAAAATTGAGGCAAGTATCAAAGAACTTGCAGGAAAAGCACGAAACAACAAAATTACAGTCGATGAGATGATGGGCGGGACATTCACAATCACAAACGGAGGCGTTTTCGGGTCAATGCTGTCAACTCCCATTATCAATCCGCCGCAAAGTGCTATTCTTGGGATGCATAACATAGTTGAACGCCCGATAGCTGTTAACGGGAAAGTGGAAATACATCCGATAATGTATGTTGCGTTATCGTACGACCATCGCATTATTGATGGAAGCGAATCTGTAAGATTTTTAGTAAAGGTGAAAGAGATGCTTGAAAATCCGGCAAAAATGCTGTTTGGGGGGAGTGATCCGGTTATTGAGTTGCTGGGATTGTAAAGGATATATTTTTAATAATGACTATTGAATGACAAGCGTGGACGCTTGTCACAATGGACGCTTGTCACAATGGACGCTTGTCACAATGAACGCTTGTCACAATGGACGCTTGTCGTATACGTTGGTGAAATACGGGACTAAAACTTGGCAACAAGTTTCACATTCAACTGCCGCATCGTAAGGTAATTGGGTACAGCATATTGTCTTCCGAACACATCCGTAACCCAGATGTAGGAAACTGTATTGGCTACCGATAAGATATTCAGAATTTCGACCGATATCCACATTGCTTTAA
>Ga0256913_10000714_pt1 | contig 17219 bp, 10 predicted proteins | sample Axial_MatmetaG_FD_185970 | JGI IMG/M metagenome (GOLD analysis project Ga0256913, IMG submission 185970) | Deep-sea worm associated microbial mat communities from Axial Seamount, Juan de Fuca Ridge, Pacific Ocean - Axial_Mat | ecosystem: Environmental > Aquatic > Marine > Oceanic > Microbial... | reverse complement strand
GACTTATTATTAAATACTGAGTTGTTAAATGTTAGTTTTTCATTAAATTTTGCATAGTTAAAATTAACATTTCTAAGTACAAAAACACTACTAAAATCTGCATATTTTTCGTATTTTGTAGCTCCCATGCTAAAGTTTCCTTTAATTAAAGATTTCTGAAAACTTACATTTTCGCTAAAAACTGATGATTTAAAATTTATATTTCCATAACAAGAAATTCTTTGGAATTTTGCTTCTCCCTTAAATTTCACATCAGTAAAATAATTATCTTTATATTTTAAATTAACACCTTGGAAATCGGCAAGTTTCTCAAAACTTGAACTACTAAAATTTACAATTCCTTCGACAGCAGTTTCGGTAAAAATAACATCATCTTTAAAGGTACAAGACTGAAAACTAAGGTTTTTTGTAAATGTTGTATAACTTCTAGCTTTGTTTTCATCGACAGAATAAGCAATTATTTTCCCGTTAAATGTACAATTTACAAAGCTAACAGCAGACTGAACATAAGCTCTATAAGTTCCAGAGGATTCAACCGAACGGGTTTTAATTTTACTGAAATCAATATCTCCATCTATTTCAATATCTTTAAAATAAATATCTTTTCCTTTTTCTATTAGTTTAATTATTTTAGCAGCTGTAACAGGAGAATCCTTTGCTTCAACAGTACAACCATAAAAAAATCCTGTAATAAAAAGTATTATACTTATGCTTAATAAGTTCTTCATAAATAAAATTTATAACTTGTTTTTGCCAAATTTAAGATAATAATAACAATGAAAAAAATATTTTTGAGAGATTGGATAAAATTGATGATAAAATTAAGAATTAATCTAAATAAATTTTTTAGAATAATGCAAATACTTATATTTGCAGCTTTATTTATAACAGAATTTATCATGGCATATAATTTACTAAAAGGCAAAAAGGGAATAATATTCGGGGCATTAAACAGAAAATCAATTGCATGGAAAGTTGCAGAACGAGCACACGAAGAAGGTGCAGAATTTGTTTTAACAAATACTCCAACTGCTTTGCGTTTTGGCGATTTAGACAAATTAGCAAAAAAATGTAATGCAGAGATTATTTCTGCAGATGCTACAAGTGTTAAAGATTTAGAAAATCTTATTGAAAAAACCATGGAAATTTTTGGGGGTAAAATAGATTTTATTCTTCACTCGGTTGCCATGTCGATGAATGTTAGAAAAGGTTTAGCATACGATGAGGTAAATTATAATTTCTATCAAAAAACAATGGATATTTCGGCAATTTCGTTTCATAAAGTTTTGCAAATTGCTCGAAAAAAGGACGCTTTAAACAAATGGGGTTCGGTAGTAGCACTTTCTTATATTGCTGCACAACGCTCACTTTACGGATATAATGATATGGCAGATGCAAAATCGATGTTGGAATCTATTGCACGAAGTTTTGGTTATATTTATGGTAGAGATAAAAAAATTAGAGTTAATACTATTTCGCAATCGCCTACATTAACAACCGCAGGTTCCGGTGTAAAAGGTATTGATGGTTTGTTAGATTTTACTGATAGAATGTCGCCACTTGGGAATGCTACTGCTACCGAATGTGCCGATTATTGTATAACACTTTTCTCCGATTTAACCAAAAAAGTTACAATGCAAAATCTTTTTCACGATGGAGGTTTCTCTAATATGGGAATGAGTTTAAAGGCAATGAAAATGTATAATAAAAGTCTTGATAGTAAAAAGAAGTAGATTTACTTCTCCCAAATAAGTCGCATTTCGCTATCGTATTTTATTTTGTTGTTATCGAAAAGCCATTGTATTACTTTTATGCTTTTATGATGTGGAAATTTTGATATTTCGATAACATCGTTAAGAGTTTTTGGTTCTTTTGTAATTATTTCTTTCAGTTCTTCAAGTACAATATCAAACTCGTATTTACTGAGTTTTAGCTCATTGCGTCTGCGGCAAATATCGCAAGTACCACAGCGGTCGGCATTTTTTTCGCCAAAATATTCTAATATTATTTGGCTTCGGCATTTGGCAATAGAGTCGCTATATTTTATTACAGAATCTATTCTTTCTATAAAGCGTTCTTTTCTAAAGCCATAGGTCTTATGCGATATTGCAAGATTATCATCGGACAAACGTTCTTCTACAAAAGTAATTTTTGGTCTGGAACTTTCGGGAATATAATCAACCAGACTCAACTCATGTAATTTTTTAAGATATTTTATTATCAGTTGTTTATCTACCTTAAAAAATCGTGCAATATAATTTTCGTCTATTCTAACATAATCGGTAAACATGCCCGAATATGTACGTAACATTAGCTTTATTATTTTATCATAGTTTGGGTTTGCAACCTGAAATTTATATAATTCATCGTTGCTAACAACAAAGCGTATTTTCGATGGATTATAAAATGCTTCGCTTAAATAAATAAAGTTCTCTTGTTGTAGAATTTTTAAAGAATTAAATGTTTCTATTGCTTTTAGATTATATTTTTTAATAAACTCGGCAAACACAAAAGGATAAGTTGTTCCTTTACCAAATCCGATAGGAATATTTAAAAAATTAGACAAAGCATTATAAACTGTTTTAATATATTTTATTTCAGGAAATTCTTTTGCTACTCTTTGTTGTAGATTTATAATATCATTTTCATCGTATAAAAGAACTGCAAATGCTTTTTTCTCATCTCGCCCGGCTCTTCCGGCTTCTTGATAATATGCTTCTAAGGAATCGGGAATATCAATATGAATTACAAAACGCACGTTTGGTTTATCTATTCCCATACCAAAAGCATTTGTAGAAACAATTACACGAGTGTCTCCTCTAATCCATGTTTCTTGTATTAAACTTCGTTGTTCGGGTTTTAGTCCTGCATGATAAAAGCCTGCTTTAATTCCACGATAATTTAAAAACTTAGCAACTTCAACTGTTTGTTTTCTGTTGCGAACATAAATAATTCCGGTTCCGGGAACATATTTTATTATTCTTAAAATATATTGAAGTTTTTTTTCTGTTTTTCTAACTATATAGATTAGGTTTTTTCGTTCAAAGCTTTTTCTAAAAACATTGTGTTTTTTAAATTCCAGCTTATCCATTATATCTTTTGCAACCTCGTTTGTAGCCGAAGCTGTTAAAGCCAAAATAGGAATATCTTTAGCAAACTCACGTATTTCTGCAATTTTTAGATACGATGGTCTAAAATCGTAACCCCATTGCGAAATACAATGTGCCTCATCAATTGCAATTAAATTAATATTCATTGCAGGCAATTTTGCACGAAATAAATCTGTACCGAGTCGCTCGGGCGATAAATACAAGAATTTAATATCGCTAAAAATACATTTATCAAGTGCAATGTCAATTTCTCTGCGGCTCATACTAGAATCTAAGGAAATTGCTTTTATTCCAAGTTTTTGCAAATTTGCAACTTGATCTTTCATAAGTGCAATTAGCGGTGTTACAACAATGCACAAACCTTCTTTAGCCATTGCCGGAACTTGAAAAGTTATAGATTTTCCGCCACCGGTAGGCATTAATGCAAGTGTGTCTTTACCATCTAAAACAGACAAAATAATATCTTCCTGAAGTGCCCTAAACGAAGGATAACCCCAGTACTTTAATAATATTTTCTTTATTTCGTCTTTCACTATTGTTTTTTTAGATATCCTAAATATAGGCTAAATCATTTAATTGACAAAATTAAGTTTTTTAAATACTAAAACTCCTTTTTTTAAGTTTTATGTTTTATAACACAAGGTATTTTTAATAAATATTAAGACTTGTGCGTCATAACTAATGTCAAATGATTGTTAGATTTGGCAAAATGAAGTTTTAATTACCGATTTAAAATAAAAATTTATGAAATTTAAAATGCTATTTAGCTTATTATTGATTTCAATATCAATAATTTCAGTTAGTCAAGAAACAACAAATATTAGCGACACCGATGCTGTTAGAAAAAATTCAATAAACCTATTTATTGATTGCAATCATTGCGATATAAAACATTTTAAAACTGAAATTACATTTGTAAACTTTGTTCGCGACAGAAAAGAATCCGATGTTCAAATAATAATTACAGAAATGAGAACCGGTAGTGGTGGCACAGAATATACTATAAATTTTTATGGTCATAATAAATTTGAGGGTTTTGACGATACTTTAAAATTTTCCTTACCTGCGAATTACACTAGCGACGAAGAACGTACGGCACAAATAAACATGATAAAACTTGGTTTAGTCTCGTATGTGGCAAAAACCCCAATGGGGAAAAAGATTTCGGTAGTTTACGAAGACCCAAAAAGCAACAAAGAAGAAATTGTTGAAGACAAATGGAAATCTTGGGTTTTTAAGACAAATGTCTCTGGTTATATTAGTGGAGAAGATATGTACACAAATTCTAATTTGAGGTCGAGTATTGATGTTTCTAAAGTAACACCGGATATTAAAATGGAATTTGGTTATCATAACAGTTATTCTGAATCTATTTATCGTCTTAGTTTTGATACAATTATAACTTACAAGAATAGTAATTACGGAGATGTTTTAATTGTAAAAAGTATTAACGAGCATTGGTCGTATGGTGGTTTTGCAAATATTTACAGCAGTTCATATTCCAATATAGAATTAATGGAGGGAATAGCACCTGCTTTAGAATATAATCTTTTTAAATATAGTGAAGCAACTACAAAACAATTAAGATTTTTATATAGAACAGGGTTTAAACATAACGATTATATTGATACAACAATTTATAATAAAACAACTGAAGATTTATTTTATCAAAATCTTTCAATTAATTTTTCTTACGTAAAACAATGGGGTTCAATTGATGCGTCAATATATGGCACCAATTACTTTCACGATTTTTCTAAATATAATATTGGAATATTTCTTGGAGGAAGTGTGCGTTTAATAAAGGGATTATCTTTAAGATTATATGGAAATTATACAGAATCTCGTGATCAGCTTTCGTTAAGAAAAGAAGCCTCTTCAACCGAAGAAATTCTTTTACGCCAAAAAGAAGTTGCAAAAAATTATAATTACATGCTTAGCTTTGGTTTATCATACACATTTGGTTCAATTTATAATAATGTTGTAAATCCTAGATTCAATAATTAGAGACTGAATAATGCGGTATAAGACTTTGTACTTAGTGTTAAAAACATTAAGTTTGCAAATTATTTATTGACAATCAATTTTATGCGATATAAAGTACTTTTTATAATCTTGTTTTCCGCTTTCAGCTTAGCTTTTGGGCAAAATGTAGAAAAACGAGATGCTGTTTTTAGAACAAACGAAGATGCTACCCAAGATTTAGATAGCTTATTATACTTATGGTATGCAAAATACGACACTTTACCCGGCGATGATTTTGCAGATATTGACACAAGTATTGTAACTCAAGTTTCCGATACCATAATAAAAGAACGCTTAGATAATTTAGTTTCTATTATTGATATGCCATATAATGATAAAGTGGGTGCTTTTATTAATTTGTATACAATTAAAAGAAAAAAACAAATGAGCATTATGCTTGGTTTGTCGGACTATTATTTTCCGATAATAGAAGCATCGCTTGATAAATACGATTTACCATTAGAATTAAAATATATGGCCGTGATTGAATCGGCACTAAACCCGAGAGCACGTTCAAGAGCGGGGGCTGTAGGGCTTTGGCAATTTATGTATGCCACTGGTAAAATTTACGGGTTAGAAGTAAATTCTTATGTAGATTATCGCCGCGATCCTGTACAAGCATCAGAGGCAGCCGCAAAATTTTTAAAAGATTTATATGCAATTTATCATGATTGGACACTCGTTATTGCAGCATATAACTGTGGTCCGGGAAATGTTAATAAAGCAATTCGCCGTTCAGGCGGGAAACGCAATTTTTGGGATATTTACTACCGTTTACCACGCGAAACTCGTGGATATGTTCCTGCTTTTATAGCGGCAAACTATGCTTTTGCATATCACAAAGAATATAATATTATACCCAAAAAAATTGATTTGAATGTTGCAACTGATACAATTATTATTAATGAATTTCTTCATTTTGAGCAAGTTTCTAATGTAATTAATATATCGCTTGAAAAACTTCGCGATTTAAATCCACAATATAAAAAAGATATAATCCCTGCAAAAGTTAGAACATATCCACTACGTTTACCTATAAATTATGTTGACGATTTTATAAGGTATAAAGATTCTATTTTTACGTATAAAGATTCTGTTTATTTCTCTCCTGAAAGGAAAGTTGTTGCCCCACCAAAATATCAAAGAGGAAACAGCCATACTGCAAACTATACACCTCCGCCAACAAAAGACATGGTTAAAATAATGTACACTGTTAAATCCGGCGACAATGTTGGTTATATTGCAAGTTGGTATGGCGTTGGTGTTTCCGATGTAAGCTATTGGAATAATCTTTACAGAAACAGAATAAAAGCAGGGCAAAAACTTGTTATTTATAAACATAAAGATATTGCTTCTAAATATGTTAATATCAACAAAATGAGTTTTGAAGCAAAACAAAAAATGATTGGAAAAACTGTTACAAAGACAAATACCAAAACCGGCACTACCACAAATACTAAAACAAGTGGCAAATATGTTTATTATACTGTTCGTAGAGGAGATAATTTTTGGTCTATTGCAAAAAAATACCCCGGTGTTTCTAACGAAGATATAATGAAACTTAACGGAATAACCGACCCAACAAGCTTGCGAGCAGGACAAAAATTAAAGATAAAAAAGAAATAAATCTTTTGGTTTAAAAAAGTTTAGTTTACAATATGAAAATAGCCGTAAATACCAGATTATTATTAAAAGATAAACTTGATGGTATTGGTTGGTTTTCGTATGAAACATTAAAACGTATTACCAAAAAACACAAAGAGCACGAATTCCTTTTTATTTTCGACCGTAAATTTTCTGATGAATTTATTTTTTCTGATAATATAACTCCTTATGTTATTTCTCCACAATCTCGTCACCCGTTTTTATGGTATATGTATTTTGAATGGAGTACTACAAGTTTTTTAAAAAAACATAATCCTGATTTGTTTTTTTCGCCAGATGGTTGGATTTCGTTAAAAACTCAAACAAAAACTCTTGATGTAATTCACGATATAAACTTTGAGCATAATCCTGAGCATTTACCATATCTATACAGAAAATATTATTTGAATTATTTTCCAAAATTTGCTCAAAAATCTAGTAGAATTGCAACGGTTTCGGAGTTTACCAAACAAGACATTGTAGAAAAATATAATATCTTACCGGAAAAAATAGATGTAGTTTATAACGGAGCTAATATAAAATATTCGCCAATATCAGAAAGCGAAAAAGAAGCCACAAAGAAACAATATTCGAACAATGCCGATTATTTTTTATTTATAGGCACAATACATCGCCGAAAAAATCTGCATAACTTAATTATAGCTTTCGATAAGTTTAAAAAATCTACATCGAACAATACAAAACTATTAGTTGTAGGAGCTGTAATGTGGGGAGCAAAAGAGTTGGAAGATACACTTAGCAAAATTACTTGCAAAAAAGATATTATTTTTACAGGCAGAGCAAACGAAAACGAGTTACACAAAATAATATCCTCCTCATTGGCAATGGTTTACCCTTCGTTTTTCGAAGGTTTTGGCATACCAATTCTAGAGGCAATGTATTGCGAGGTTCCGGTAATAACATCGAACACCACAAGTATGCCAGAGGTTGGTGGAGATGCTGCAATATATATTGAGCCAAGCTCTGTAGGTTCTATTACTGATGCTCTTACTAAAATTGAAAAATCGCCTGAATTAAGAAAAGAATTAGTTGAAAAAGGGAAAATCCAAAGAGAAAAATTTTCATGGGATAAATCTGCCGATAAGCTTTGGAAAAGTATGATAAGAACTATTGAAAAATAGTATTTTATACTTGTAAAACACTTTTTTGAAAAGATAAATTTTATATCTTTACAAAAATCAAATTATGAAAAAGTTTTTAATATATCTTCTATTATTATGCATTATTAATTCAATAGATGCACAAGAACTTATTTATAATCAAAACAAAGTTGACAGTTTAGAAAATTCAGCGAAAATATCTAAATACAAATCGGAACCGTATTTTTTATTATATGAACAATATAAAGGCGTAAATACAAACAAAGAAAAAGAGTATTTGAAAAAAACAATAAATTTTTCTACCAAAGAAAAGAAGACAAATTTACAAAATAAAGCAGCTCATATTTTAGGCAATATTTATGCAGAAGAAGGAGATTATGCTGCTGCTTTTGAGTATCTTAATATTGCTCTAAAGACTGCAAAAAAATTAAAAAATGATACTTTAACATCGGAAGCAATAAACGATATTGGATATGTTTACGATAAAAAATCGGATTTTGAAACTGCACTAGATTACTATAATAAATCACTAGAGATTAATAAACGTGTTAATTTTCAATCGGGAATATCGAAAAATCTTAACAATATTGGTATGATATATTTTAATTGGGGAGAATTTTCAGAAGCAATTAATTATATAAAACAAGCTGCAGTAATCGATAGTACAGAGAATAAATTAAAAGATTTATCTATTGATTATAATAATATTGGTTTATGTTATTACACAAATAACAGTTTAGATACTGCCCTAAGTTATTACAACAAAGCAATTGAAATAGATTCTGTAACTAACAACTATAAGGCAATAGCTAGTTGTATAAATAATATTGCTTTGGTTCATTACAAAAAAGGAAATTTAGACAGTGCATTAACTCAGTTTAAATTAGCAGCAGATATAAGTAAGGCACAAGCTCAGATTAAAAATACCGCTTTATATTATAACAATATTGCAGCAATCTATGCTTTTAAATTTAAGGATACTGTTTCGGCTTTTAAATACCTTAAACAAAGTTTAGATATTTCTAAAAAACACAATTTCTCTGATATGCAATCGGCAACATACAGAACATATTATAAAATATATTTAAGGAATAAAAAGTATAAAGAAGCTTTAGACTATTTTACCATGCACACAACTATTAAAGACTCTATTTTTGATAGCAAAAGTCAAGCATCTTTGCAAAATTTTAAAGTAAAATATGAAACCGAGAAAAAGGAAAAAAGAATTGAACTATTAAAAAAAGAAGAAGAAGTAAATAGCTTGAAAATAAAAAAACAAAGCTTAACTATTATATACTCTTTTATTGGTTTAGCACTGCTTTTGATATTGATTTTCTTTGTACTTAGAGCATACAAAACAAAAAAAGAAGCGTATATAAAAATCAATAAACAAAAAAATGAAATTACCGAGAAAAACGAAGAACTTAATCAGCAAAACGAAGAAATATTAACACAAAGAGATGAAATAGAAGCACAAAAAAATGTGTTAGAATCTCAACATCATCAAATAACAGATAGCATTTCTTATGCTAAAAATATACAGCAAGCACTTTTGCCTCCTATCGAAATATTATCGAAAGTTTTACCAAATTATTTTATAATTAATTTACCTCGCGATATTGTTAGTGGCGATTTTTATTGGATTAGAGAGGTTGAAAACAAGATAGTTATTGCTGTTGCAGATTGCACAGGACACGGTGTTCCGGGAGCTTTTATGAGCATGTTGGGTACTGCATTTCTGAACGAAATAGTATCTAAAGATAAAATTACAAAACCAGATTTAATTTTGGATAATCTAAAAGCACAGGTAGTAAAATCATTACATCAAACCAATGATGATTTTAGCTCTAAAGATGGAATGGATATTGCCATTTGTACATTAGATATAAAAAATAATATTATTGAATTTGCAGGAGCTTACAACCCATTAATAATTATCAAGAATAACGAATTAACCGAAATAAAAGGCGACAAAATGCCTATTAGTATTTATAAATACGGAAATTCAGATTTTACAAATCATATTATAAATATTGAAGAAGAAATGAATATTTATATGTTTTCTGATGGTTATAGCGACCAATTTGGGGGAAATAGAAATAAAAAGATGGGAAAAAAACGCTTTTACAATAAGCTAATTGAAATGAACAAATTAGCATTTAATAAACATAAGCAAGAACTTTTGGATTTTCATGAAACTTGGAAACAAAAAACAGAACAAATTGATGATATTCTTGTTGTGGGAATTAATGTAAAGCCGAGTTAATTAAAATACTCAATAAACACAGGGTTTACATAATACAAATAATATAAAATACTAACAGCTACAATCATATAAATTAACGAAAGAGGGGCTCCTACTTTTAAATAATCTCTAAATTTATATCCACCGGGACCATAAACCATAAGGTTTGTTTGGTAACCAATAGGTGTCATAAAGTTTGCAGCGGCAGCAAATGCTACAATTAGCACAAATGGAGTTGGAGCAACATCCATTTTTAATGCTATTGACAAGGATATTGGGAACATTATGGCCACTGCTGCTAAGTTTGTTATAAATGCAGCAAGGATTGTTGTAATAAAATAAATTCCGTATAAAATGCCTAGTAAACCAAGTGGTAGCATCAGATTAATAAAATTATTACCTATTATTTGGGCAATTCCTGTTTTTGTCATGGCAATTCCGAGTGCAAGCGATAGTACTATTATAAGAGCAAGATTAAAATCAATACTTTTATGTAAATCTTTTGGCGAAGCAATTTTTAAACTAAGTATTACAATAAAAAGCAGAACCAAGCCAAAAAACAGAGGTAAAATATTTAGTGCCGAAAGTGTTATAACACTTATTGTTCCTCCTAACAAAACTAAAGATTTATATGCTTCAACTTTGGTTAAATCTTTTACTCTGGAGATAAAATAAAAATCGAAAATATCGGCTCTTTTTGCTAAATTTTCTCCTGCAAAAAGAAGCAAAGCATCACCGGCTTTAAACTTAATTTCGCCAATCTTACCATGAATTTTTTCTCCATTTCTATGTATTGCTACAATGGCAGCATCGTATTTTCCTCTAAAGTTTGCTTCTTTAACTGTTTTGTTAATTAAAGTTGAGTTATGCGATATTACAACCTCAACAATATCAATATGTTTTTTCTTATTAAGCATTCCAACTTGTGGAAAAATCAACTCCGAATTATTATCAATAAACTCGGCAATAGCATCTGTTTCGCCGGCAAAAACCAAAATATCTTTTGATGCTAGAACTGTTTGCGGACTAACAGCCGGCAAATCTAAATCGCCTCTAATTATTCGCACCAAAAACAAACCTTTTAAGTCGCGCAAGTCGGCTTCTTCAATCGATTTTCCTACAACATTTGATCCTTCTCTTATTTGAGCTTCTACAGTATATTGCCTGTTGCTTAATATGTTAGGTGTGTCATCAATATTATTTGGCAATAGTTTATGCCCAATTGTTAGCATATAAATGAAGCCAATCAGTGCCATGGGAACTCCTACCCAAGCAAAATCGAAAAAGTGTAGATGAGGTAAATCCCTTATAATCATTTGGTCTTCAACCATTCCGTTAACAATAAGGTTTGTTGATGTACCAATAATTGTTATTGCTCCACCAAGTATTGCAGCATAAGATAATGGTATCAATAATTTAGATTGCGATACTCCGTTTTTCTTACTCCAAGAGTTAACATAAGGCATCATTACAGCAACAAGTGGCGTGTTATTTAAAAATGCCGAGAATGCTGCAATCATTGACATCATTTGCAACATAAATTTTTTGTAGCTTGTTGCATGCCTAAAAACATTATCGAAAATATATTCTATAATTGAGTTTCTACGTATAATATCACCAAGTAAAAGCAAAAGGATTATAACTATAACATTCTCGTTGGCAAAACCTGCTAAAATTTCACCTGCCGAAAGCACGCCAAACAAACCAAGAACGCTAATACCAATCATAAATGTAAATGCAGGTCCTATAAGTTCTTTGTATAAAGAAATTATTATAAATACAATTACAATTAATACTAATATTTGGTTAAAATCTAACAATTATGTTTTGTTTGGTTAATACTGAATTAATATTTCGGTATTTTCGCCCGCAGCACAATATTCTCTTACCTCGTCATGAGCTGTTACATTATTTTTTACCGAAAGTGTTGAAATTACAATTTCTTGATCGCCTATTACAAAACAATGTATTGTGTCTGTTTCAGTTTGTCCTGTATATTCGTTAATTTCTCCACAAGACTCATCATAATCTGCAAAGCCGTTTTCCATTGTGTATTTCAGATAATCATTTTCATCGAAATAGCTTGTGTTTTTTACTACAATTGTAACTTCTGCACTCGGATCGATATAATATGTGTTTTTGTATGTATTACCTGAAAAATTATCTGATGTAAAAACTTTTTCTCTTTTAAAAAAGTTAGTTTTAACAATTTCTAATTTATATGATGATATGTTTTCTTTTTCTATCTCAATACTAAAAGAACCACCGCTTATTGCAGAACTTCCTAATAATGTATATGTTGTATTCCAAGAACTTGATGATACTTTTTGTCCATAAAGATATGCTGTAGCTGAGCTAACTCCTTCGCCTCCAATTGTGTTATATACATTACCGCTTATAGTAACTTTCTCTGCTTCTTTCTTGCAACTATAAGAAAAAAGCAAAGTAAGTATCAGCAATATGTAAAACTTACTTTTCAAATTAAAATATTTAGAACCCGATAAAAATCAGGTTCTAAAATACAAAATTATTTTAAGAATTTAAAATCTTTTCCGATATATCTTGCAGATACTCCTAGTTCTTCTTCAATTCTAAGTAGCTGATTATACTTAGCAATTCTATCGCTACGTGAAGCCGAACCTGTTTTTATAAGACCTGTGTTTAATGCTACAGCTAAATCAGCAATTGTTGTATCTTCGGTTTCGCCGGAACGATGACTGATTACCGATGTATAAGAATGTGAGTTTGCAAGTTGTACTGCATTTATTGTTTCGGTTAAAGTTCCAATTTGATTAACTTTAATTAGAATGGAGTTAGCAACAGCTTGGTCTATACCTTGTTGTAGGCGTTTTACATTTGTAACAAATAAATCGTCACCAACAATTTGAATTTTATTGCTAAGCTTGTCTGTCATAGTTTTCCATGCAGCCCAATCGTCTTCTGCCAAGCCATCTTCTATTGATAATAATGGATATTTATTGCACCAATCTACCCAGTAGTCAACCATTTGGTCAGAGCTTAATTGTTTGCCAACAGAATCTAAATTATAAACTTTCTTTTTAGTATCGTAAAACTCCGAAGCTGCCGGGTCTAAAGCAATAAAAATATCTTCGCCGGGTTTGTAACCTGCTGTTTCAATTGCTTTTATCACAACTTCAATTGCTTCTTCGTTAGAGTTTAAATTTGGAGCAAATCCACCCTCATCGCCTACATTTGTTGAATGTCCCATTTTTTTAAGAACATTTTTTAAATGATGAAAAACTTCAACTCCCATTTTAAGCGACTCGCTAAAAGTTTCTCCACCTACAGGCATTATCATAAATTCCTGAATATCAATTTTATTATCGGCATGCGAACCACCGTTTAAAATATTCATCATAGGAATTGGAAGCGTATTGGCATTTACACCACCTATATATTTGTATAACGATTGGTTAGATTGCTGAGCCGCAGCTTTTGCTACTGCTAAGGAAACACCAAGAATTGCGTTTGCACCAATGTTTGCTTTGTTTGGTGTTCCGTCTAATTCAATCATAGCAGCATCAATAGTGCTTTGGTCTGATATGAAATATCCGTGTAATTCTTCGTTAAGAATTTTGTTTACATTATTAACTGCTTTTAGAACTCCTTTTCCTAAAAAAGCTCCTTTGTCTCCATCGCGTAGTTCAACTGCTTCGTGTACTCCTGTTGAAGCTCCCGAAGGAACAGCAGCTCTACCAAATGCTCCGTTACTTGCATGTACTTCTACCTCAACTGTTGGATTACCTCTTGAATCAAGAATTTGTCTTGCGAAAATATTTGTTATTTGTCCCATATTATAATATTTTTTTAATTTTTTTAAATGAATTGATAAAGATAATAAAATCTAATCAAACAAACTCGATTGATTACCGCCTAATTTTATTTTTCCTAAATGTTTGTATGCAATTTCGGTAACTTCTCTACCGCGTGGTGTACGTTTTATAAAACCTTCTTTAATTAAGAATGGCTCATAAACTTCTTCAATTGTTCCTGCATCTTCGCCAACTGCTGTAGCAATTGTTGTAATACCTACAGGTCCTCCATTAAATTTATCGATAATCGTATTTAATATTCTATTGTCTATCTCATCAAGACCTAACTTATCTATATTTAATGAGTTAAGTGCAAAATTTGCTATTTCTAAATCTATTGTACCATCACCTTTTACTTGAGCAAAATCTCTAACCCTTCGCAAAAGTGAGTTAGCAATACGAGGTGTTCCTCTGCTTCGCCTTGCAATTTCGATTGCTGCATTGTCCTTTATTGGAATATCAATAATTCCTGCCGAACGTTTTACAATTCCTGTAAGCAATTCTGCATCGTAATATTCTAAATGAGAATTAATACCAAAACGTGCACGTAATGGACTTGTAAGTAAGCCGGAGCGGGTTGTTGCACCAATTAAAGTAAAAGGATTTAACCCAATCTGCACCGAGCGTGCCGATGGACCTTTGTCTATCATTATATCAATTTTGAAATCCTCCATTGCCGAGTATAAATACTCTTCAACAATTGGACTTAATCGGTGAATTTCATCAATAAAAAGCACATCGCCTTCATCAAGATTTGTGAGCAAACCGGCTAAATCGCCGGGTTTATCAAGCACAGGACCCGATGTTACTTTTATGCTAACACTCATTTCGTTTGCAATTATCTGAGCAAGAGTGGTTTTACCCAAACCCGGAGGTCCGTGCAACAATACATGGTCTAAAGATTCGTTACGCAAAGTTGCAGCTTCAACAAAAACTTTTAAATTATCTGTTATTTTTTGTTGTCCTTTAAAATCGACAAAACTAAGCGGGCGTAGCTTATTTTCAATATCGTTTGAATCATCATGTATTTCGTAATCTTCACTCATCTTTGCAAAAATACATTAAATTATTCAATTAATTTATAGCCGGTTTTCTTATCTTTTTGCAAAGCAGGCACACCATTTTTCATCCAATTTGGCATTGGTTCGTCTTTTAAATAATAATCGAAAAATTGGCTTAAACGAATGCTTAAATCTATCATGTTTGGTTTTTTCATAAGGTTATGAGAATCACCGTTATAATTTACCATCCAAACAGGTTTTTGCAATCGGCGTAAAGCCATAAAATATTCAATTCCTTGATACCAAGGCACTGCACCATCATTATCGTTGTGCATAATCATTAGTGGAGTTTCAACTTTATCGGCAAAAAATACCGGTGAGTTTTCTATGTACAAATCGCGTCTTTCCCAAAGTGTTGCACCAATTCGGCTTTGTGTTTTTTCGTACTGAAATTCACGCGACATACCGCTTCCCCAACGAATTCCACCATAAGCCGAAGTCATATTACTTACCGGAGCTCCTGCTTCGGCACAGGCATACATATTTGTTTTTGTTACTAAATATGCCACTTGATATCCTCCCCATGATTGTCCTTGAATACCAATTTTATCTTTGTTTACCCACGAGTTTTTTATCATATGCTCAGTTCCGCTGACAATTGCATTATAAGCGTCCATACCCGGATGCCCTGTTGTATAATTGATATCCGGCACAAAAACAATATATCCGTTGCTGGCATAATAAGTGAAATTTACTGTAGAACGCGATGGTTTTGGGCGATAATAATAATTAATATTATCAGAATATTTTTCGTAGAAATATACCATCATAGGATATTTTTTGTTTGGGTCGAAATTTTCGGGTTTGTAAACTATTCCTTGCAAAGTATCGCCGGCATACGATACCCATGATGTTAACTCCGATGTACACCAAATATATTTTTCTTGCTGGGCTGTTATGTTTGTTAGCTGCTTTGGATTTTGTGTGCTTAAATCGCTGTAAAGTAATTCCGGAGCTTGTTTTGTAGTCATTTTTCTCCACAAAAGTTTGTCGGCTTTTTTTGCTTTTCGCGGATATGTATAATAAAAACTTCCCCAAGTTAATTGCTTTGGCAAATCTGTAGAATTTAAATCTAAAGAATAATATCCCATTTCTTTAGTTTTTTTGTTTTGTACTTTTAGAAACATTTTATCATCAATAAAAATATTTTCGTAATCTAAACGAATATTTCTAAACTGTAATTTTTCTTTTCTGCCTTTTGTAATATTAATTGCTTTTTCTTTTTGGCTTGGGTCAATTTTCCAAATATCATAGCGGTCGTAAACCAAAAAGTATTTATCGTCTTTTGTCCAACCAACGGCTCCAACACTACCGGGTATGGCAGGTATATCGTTTTTTTCATCGTAGAAATTTTCTGCAATATTTTTTGTGAGATTTATTTCCGTTTTGCCTGATAATGTTTTTACATACCAACAACTGTCGGCATCATTAAACCAATATGTATATTTTTGTGCAGGCGATATTCTAATAGAAGAACGAGCTGCTTTTTTTTGAAGAATTTTTTCTCCTGTTTCTGTATTTACGAAATAAAAATCGGCATACGAAGGTGCGTCCCACGAAATTCTTTCTAAATATGGCTCATCAACACGAGCAATTGCATATTTTGCATCTTTAAAATTGTATGTCATTACATTGCGAAACACAGTATCTTCGAGCTGAACAAGTTTTTTTGTTTTAGGATAATATACTGTTAAAAATGCTTTTTTCTCATCTTTTTTAAGTGTTTTAAGTTGTTGTGGCATAATGCGTTTATCTGTCCACGACCAAATATCTACATGGCAACGTTCTTCGTCTAAAATACTATCGTTTGGTTCGTTTATAGGTTTTGGTCTAATACCAAAAAACAAATTGCCTTTTTCCTTCGAAAAACTTATTTCTTTATCGGGGCTTACATCGTAATTCGTTGGTAAATTCCCATGAATTGTATCGGCAATTATAACTGGTTTTGCATTATTCAAATTGGTATAATACAAAGAAAATGATTTCTTTTTTACAGTATCAGCAGAAAAAACAAATGCAATTTGTGTTCCGTGTTCATCAAGTTTTACTTTATCGGCTTCGCCTTGAGCTTTAAAAATTAATGTATCGTTTTGGGTTTTTATATCGAAAACAAAAACTCGCGATGTGTCTAAACTATCGGTGGTTTGTGTAATAAATGCTACTTTGTTATTGTATTTATC
>Ga0256913_10000713_pt1 | contig 17222 bp, 16 predicted proteins | sample Axial_MatmetaG_FD_185970 | JGI IMG/M metagenome (GOLD analysis project Ga0256913, IMG submission 185970) | Deep-sea worm associated microbial mat communities from Axial Seamount, Juan de Fuca Ridge, Pacific Ocean - Axial_Mat | ecosystem: Environmental > Aquatic > Marine > Oceanic > Microbial... | reverse complement strand
GATTATATCACTCTTTATAAAGAATAGATTCTAAATATAATATTACTTCCAACTCAAAATCTTCTTTCGTAAGATTTTCTTTATTTTTAATACGAAAATTATTATTATCTTTTGTCTCTATATATGCCGCATAAATCAATGTACCCTCTTTTTCATATACTATTGATTTTATTATAGTCTTCTTATTGTTTAACTCAATAGCCTCTCCTTCTAAATCTTTCAAGCTTTTTTTATTATCTAAGGGGAGAGTTTCAATTAATTGATCTTTTTGACTAAATAAAGAAGGAATAAAACCAACGGATGTATTGCCTCTATAATAAAACATTTCTTCTGTTGGATTATAGTCAATTCCAAATGATTGGAAAATCCCAACCTCTTCTTTCATAGTTCTTTTACAAACTTGGAGAGATTTTGGTGAATCTATTGGGAAGCCAAGCGCTTCAAGAACTGTTATAAGTTTGAAGCGAGATTCTTTTTTATGTGTAAAAAACCACCGTATGATAGCTTTGGTTAATGCTAAATCTACTTGAAGAAGCTTTGATAACTCTTTTTTGTAGTTAATAGAAAGTTCTCGTTCGTAAAACTTAAGATATCTATTGTCAAGCGTTATAGAGTAAGCTTTGTGTTCTTCTAAGTAATCAAGATGTGAAATAAGATTGAAGTCAAAAGAATTTCCTTTTGTATCTACATAGTTAACTGTAATATCACGGATTTCTTTTATCTTTTCTTTAAGCCATTTTGTTTGATTTTCCCAGTGATCACTTTTATTGTTACGGCTATATTCTTTAAGTATTTTTGTTTGAGAAAATATCAGAACTACCTCTTCTGTGGGAAGAGGTAAAATTTTAGACGCATGTGTATAAATACAATCTAACAAATCTCTATGAACCTGAGTAAGAAGCTTACGACCTCGTATCTCTACCTTACCCCATGAAGTTTCTATAACTCGTATTCCTCCATTTTTTTTAAATTCTCGTGCAGTTACTGAGTTGCCTGAAAGTTTTTGTACAGGAGAAAATATAGGAATACGCAATTCGGTAATAGTAGCAGTACTGCTTTCTATCTTGTCAACAACATTAAAAATGGATAATTGATTACTTTTCTTTTCCATGATAGTTATTGTACTAAAATTAAAGTCTCAACATCCTTATAAAAAGTTTCGCATGCGAAATAATCTATATATAAACTTTATATGTGTATTATTGTAGTATAAATTTCGCATGCGAAACAAAAGGTACGAACTTATGATAATAACTGTAGCACATTCAAAAGGTGGAGTTGGAAAATCATTACTTGCATGGCACCTTGCTATAGGGCTAAAAACACCTATTATAGATTTGGATTTTCAAAAAACTTTAGTCTATACAAATAATCTTCGGAAAGCTAATGGATATAAAAAATTAAAAATCATTCAACCAGAAACACCTGAAGCTTTTATTGAACTTATGGATGAATGGCCAGATGACAAAAATATCATTATTGATGTAGGTGGGTTCGATTCTAATCTTAACAGAGCTGCTATTTACATCTCTGATATTATCATTACTCCGGCAGTAGATAGGGTGACAGAAATGGCAGGGTTGTATAAATTCCATCAAATTATAGAAGAACTTTCTACAAAAATGAAAACAAATATTACCGCAGATATATTACTAAATGATGTTAGCCCCACTGCTAAAGATTTTTCAGTCATGGAAGATTTGGTGAAAAATCTAAAACATTTTAAACTCATGAATACGGTAATAGCACATAGGGCAGATTTTTATAAAACGATGGAAGAGGGTAAAGGTGTAACAGAAATAGATGGCAAGAGTAAAGCAAAGAAAGAGTTAAAACAACTCATCAAAGAGATAAAGAAGAGAGGATAGACTATGGCAAAAAGAAAAATAAATGCAGCAATGATACTCGCAGCAGGTGAAGATGCACATCTACAAACTAAAGAAAAAGTTTCGCATGCGAAATCTATTGGCGGTGAAATGTTTTTGGAACTAAATGTAGAAGATATCAAAAACAACCCAATGCAACCACGCATACATATAGACAAACAAGAGTTAAAAGATTTAGCCCGTTCCATAAAACTACATGGTTTGATACAGCCTATAACAGTCATCAAAGTAGGGGAAGATCAATATATTTTAAAAGCAGGGCAGAGAAGGTGGCTTGCACATAAAGAATTAGGGCTAAATAAAATCAAGGCTATTGTACAGGAAGAAATTATTTTGCCTAAAAAAGAGAGTGATAAAGCTCTTTTTGAGATTGCAGTTATGGAAAACACCCAAAGAGAAAATCTCAATCCTTTAGAATTAGCATTATCTTTGCGACAAGCAATAGATAAAAAACTGTATAAAAATATGGATGAACTTTCTCAAGCACTGGGCAAATCAAAATCATATGTGAGTAAAGTTTTAAAGGTTTTGGCCCTGGAAGATGAAATTATCAAAGATTTAACTAAAAATAAATCTATCAATGATATAGAGTCTCTGTATGAAATACAAAAAATAGAAAACAAAGAGTTACAAGTAAAAACATATTTTGATTTTATTGCTAAAAAGTTAGATAGAAAAGCATTAAGAATACTTAATAAAAAAGAAAAAGTTTCGCATGCGAAAGCACCATATTCTTTTGAAGGTAGAGCAAAAAAGGTTAAAGTAGAGTTTGATGTAAGTAATTTAACATATGATAAAATAAAGACAATTAGAAATGAGATAGAAGAGATTTTAAAGAAATATTTGGGATAAATGGAAGTTATATTAGAGGGGTATAATATATATTTTGTATGAATTAGTGTAGCCAGATCACACTGCTAGTATTTCATCAAAATCAAACTCTATTTCTTTTTTCCTTGTCAATCCTTTGTAATTATATTTTATCAGATTGACACGAAATTCTTAACACTCCCCAAAAAGAGCTTGGATTTATATGTAAAAGTTGAGTTATATATTTTCAAGTAGTCATATTATGTGAAAGTTAAAATTAAACTACCAAAGAAAAAACGAATGGAGTATGCAAAAGCCTATTACAAGAGAGCTTGTAAGCTATGGGACAAAGATAGTTGCAAAAAATACAAATCTATCAAAGCAAAAGATATTAAATTAACTTTTGATAAAAATTACAAGTGAAAGTGAGGGAGTTAATCCCTTTGCTTTAAACCATATAGACATCTAGTCTATATGTTGTTCGTTGTGCCACCGCTTATCACACTCAAAACTTTTGGGTCAACAAAGTTATCAATATATTTATTCAGCATCTCAAGGTTAACTTTGTGTATTGTAGCAACTCTATTATTTTCATCTTGTACTTTTACTGTATATAAATCATCATTAGTATTTTTGGTTATCTCTGTGATTGTATATACAATGTCATTTAGTAATATTTTTTTACCAATTTCTTTATATTTAATATCATTTTTTTTACTATTTTTGCTATTTTGGTTATCGCTATCTTTATTAATTTTTTCTAAAATCTTTTTAGGATTTTTCTCTTTAAAAACAGGCAGTTCAAACATAATCTCTTTGAGTTGTTCCGCATAAAAAACCTTATCACTCTCTCTATCATAATGGATATTGAAGCTTTTTAGCAATTCTTCATTCTCTTTGAATTGTCGTCTAAAAATTGACTTTTTGTTTTTTGCTACTTGTATTGATTTGTCAGATTTGCCAATATCAAGCTTGTCGAAAAAGAAGTTTAAAGTGTATCCGCTACTAGATGGTTTGTGTGATAACATATATCTAACCATAGCCTTGATTTTGACTAAATTGTCAGGGATACCCACAATCCTTTTGTTTAATTCTTTTTCTATTTTGATAGCTGTAGCGTGAGCCAAAATCTTAGCATTTTTGCCTTTGATAGAAATAACAAAGATATCTCTTGTTTCGCTATAATAAGCATCATCTAGTATTGTGGTACGATACTCTCCCCCATACTTATCATACACTACAAAATCAGTCCACCTCAAATCTAGTATATACTGTTTGACATAATCTATTGCTTTTTCAGGGTATTTGTATCCCATCGCTTTGGCAATTCTATATAAAGTGGTATATATAACATAACTACCATCTGGTTTTGGCTTTGATATAGACACATAATCTGTATGGATAAGACTTAATACATCTGCGTGTTTTTGGTGTAGAGAGTGCGAAATAGCAAGTTTCTCTTTATCTGATTTCTCCCAAACAACTTTAGGCTTTTTGTATTGTATTCTTTTTCCTCTAGCTACTGCACGAAACATATCTTTTCTAAAAAAGTTTGCGTTTATATAACCTTTTTGTTTAACTTGAATATTTGCATATTCTTCTTTTTGTACCTCTCTATTGTAGTCTAACAATTCGTCAAAAAGATTTTCTACATCTTCAAAATCGTCTCTTCTCCCCATTTTTTTATATCCTTATTTAAATGTTATTTTAAGATTTTGTCAATAAAAGTAACTTTAAATAAGGATATAAATTTGAGTTTCCATAATACTTAAATAAGGATATTGTAACATTTAAATAAGGATATCGTAATACTTAAATAAGGATATCGTAATACTTAAATAAGGATATCGTAATACTTAAATAAGGATATCCCTTAGATATATTCTTTAGATATATCTTTTAGATATAGAATTTAGTGTCTTTTATAAAGACATACTAAATTCTAGAAAAGAAAAAAATCCAAAAAAATGCTATCGCAATTTTGTTTTTTCTTTTTCAAATTTTTACAGTTAATACGAAAAAATCAATTTTCTATGCTACAATACAAAATCAAAAAATCAAAAAGGAATGGTTGTTATGAAAAAAGCACTTTTATCATTTGGGTTGTTTGCACTTTTAAGCAAAAACCAATTTTAAATCCTTTGTTTGTCAAGGTAGTCAAAATGGCTTATTTGCTTATAACTTCTATTGCAAAGCACAGGCACTACTTTGATAAAAATCTAATGCATAATTTGGATTCAAAGAAATGAGGTGCAATTTGACATTTTTATAGTTATCTGCTAAAATCGTTTAGTAAGTTAAACGATAAGGATGATAAAGTGGATAATTTATTTAACGATATAGTTGAAATCTCAGATAAGCTTTTAAATAAACCTATATCAACTTATGAGCGATTTTTGTTAGATGAATTGTTAGAGATTGAAACTAAGGTAGTTGGTATATATGGAAGTAGGGGGGTTGGCAAAACAACTATGCTTTTTCAACTTGCAAAAAAACTGCCATATAAAAAAGATGAGATAGTGTATATCTCTTGTGATTATCCTTATTTTAGTGAATTGTCTTTGTTTGAACTAGTGAAATATTTTGAAAAATATGGTATAAAATGTTTCTTAATCGATGAAATACACGAAGCAAAAGATTTTCAAAAAGAGTTAAAACTTATATATGATATGTTTGATGTCAAAGTCTTTTTTACCGGAAGTAGTGCTATAAAAATTACCGATGCTTCATTTGCAAGAAGATATGTTTTAAAAAAGCTTCCTGTTTTGTCTTTTAGGGAGTTTTGTGAGTTGAAGCTTGATGTATCATTAAAAAATTATACTTTGGAAGAGATACTAAAAAACCACAGAAATATATCAAATGAGATAAGAGAAAGTATTGATAAAAAGATTTTAAAACTTTTTAGAGAGTATTTAAAGGTTGGAGCTTATCCGTTTTATTTTGAAGATAATAAAAATTTTCTCTCAAAACTAAATCATAATGTAAATACAACTTTTTATAATGATATAGCACTTTTGTATAATGTTCCGGCATCTAAGATAATCACACTTAAAAAACTACTTTTAAATATATGTAATTCCAAACCTTTTGAGCTTTCTATGGAAAAACTAAGCAAGATTGCTGGTATCTCAAAAGCTACACTTTATAAATATATAGAGTATCTGCATAAAGCCGAACTTTTAACGCATATAACTTATGAAGCCAAAAGATTTAAAAATATGCAAAAAAGCGATAAATTATATCTTGCGAATCCTACACTTTTTAATATTTTTTGTTCTCACGGTGAGATAGGCTCTATAAGAGAGAGTTTTTTTATCTCACAGCTTATTAGTTTTTATTCTATATACTATGTAAATAAAGGTGATTTTTTAGTAGATGAAACATACACCTTTGAAATAGGCGGAGCAAAAAAAAGCTTTAACCAGATAAAAGATGTAGAAAACTCTTTTGTAGTAGCGGATGATATAGAAGTAGGGTTTGGAGCCAAAATCCCTCTTTGGCTTTTTGGCTTTTTGTATTAACAAGGGTATAAAGCTGTCGTTGCTTTTTGTTATAATAGCTAAAACGAGGTCTTCGTAAAGTTGTGGACTTTTTTGTTTAAGTTTAATGAAAATTATTTTAATCTATAATTGGTTTAACAAACAAAAAGGCATTTTATGAAATTAGATAGTCAAAAAATCAATCAGATTGATACAAGTAAACTTTCAATTTTCAAGCCAAATACAGATTTAGCTTTTTATCTAGCAAAAAAAGACAAGATTGACTTTATCAAGCTCGTAGCGTAAAACCACCTCATTTATGGGGTGGAGTATCAAATAAAACATAGTGGACTAATCTTGTCCATGTATTTAAGTATCATACTTATATGATATGAGGAGCTCTTTGTGACAACAAAAGAATATAGACTAAAGGGATGTATGTTGGGATTGGCCATCGGTGATGCAATGGGTGCACCTGTGGAGTTTATGCAGCGTGGAACATTTAAGCCTGTTACTGGGTACCGAAGTGGTGGAAAGTTTCGTCTGAATGCAGGGGAATGGACTGATGATACCGCAATGGCACTCTGCCTTGCACAAAGTTTGCTCGACTGTCAGGGATTTGATCCGGCAGATCAGTTGGAGAAATATCTTCTTTGGATGCATGAAGGATATATGAGTTGTACGGGCAAAATGGTAGGGCTTGGAAAAACCTGTATGCGTACCCTTATCAGATACAGAAGAACAAGGCAGCACTATACGGATATAACGCATGAAAAATTTTCAGGTAATGGGTCACTTATGCGTTTGGCTCCTGTATGCATATACTGTGTCAATGATATTAAAACGGCTGTTAATTATGCTGCATTGAGCTCCAAAACGACGCATGGTTCACCTATTGCCGTAGATGCCTGTAGATACTTTTCCTATATTTTGGTATCACTTTTTAACGGTATGGAGAAAGAGATGCTTTTTTCAGATGCGTTTAAAATTAATGTTAGGTTGTTTTTTAAAAACGAGCCATTGCATCCGGTACTGAATCATATTGTTGCGGGGGAGTACCAAAATAAAAAAGAAGATGATATTTCAAGTTCAGGCTATGTCATCGATAGCCTTGAAGCAGCACTGTGGAGTGTTTACTCTACTTCAACATTCAAGGATGCCATACTTAAAGCAGTCAATCTCGGAGATGATGCCGATACGGTAGGGGCGATTACAGGGCAGCTAGCAGGTGCCTGTTATGGGATGCCAGCTATTCCTGAGGATTGGATCTTGGAGCTGGGTAGAAGAGATGATCTGCTGGATGTTGTGAATGAACTATTAAAATGAATATTTACATAGTAATGTAGTATTCAAGTTGTCGTATGCAAATCTATGAGTATTTGAACTCTTGGATGTTTGTTCTAAAAAATGCTGTTCAAGGTTTTCTCTATATTTGTTATGCCATGCCTCTACTTTCTCCATATCCACTTGTGGTATATCCTGATTGGCCAAGGTTTTGGCTTGAAAAAATGTAATCGCTATGTGGATTTAAATTCTGGTTGTATTTTGTTGATTCTATGGCAATTTTGTAACTTGTGTAGAGTGCTTTTCTTGTTCTATATAATATAATATAATGGTATACTATATACTTGTTTATTACTCCTCCAACAAATAATCTATCAAAGTACTGAGAGACTTGGATTTTTTAATCTGAGTTGGGTTTAATAATCCTTTCATTATAGATTCGATATGATTGTCAAGTCCCATAAAAAAGCCCTTACTATAGTAGATTGTGGTAATGATATTGTAGCTTAAGGTGCCTATTTATAGGGTTTTGTAGATATGTTTCAGTAGGAGTTTTTACTGGAATTTATGTGCGAAAGTTGAGTAAGTATATCAAATATGTAGAAGAGTTGAAAAATGAAATATGAGCCATAATATAGCCACTAAATGTCCATATACTATCCTATACTTCAATCATCAAAATAAAAGGATTTGCAAATGACCCTCTCAAAATCACAATACATCCGTGGTTTACAATGCCACAAATCTCTTTGGCTTTATAAAAACAATCCTGAACTCAGAGATGTACCAGACCAACAGACAGAGTCACTCTTCAATACAGGATATACTGTAGGGGAGCTGGCAAAAGAGTTATTTCCAGATGGTATTGAAATAAAATTTGATCCTGACAACTTTAAAGGAATGATAGAAAAAACCAAAAAACTCATAGCAAATGGCAAAGAAGTCATCTATGAAGCTACTTTTAGTGAAGATGGTATTTTCGCAATGGCAGATATATTGGTTAAAAATGGTGATGCCTGGGATATGTATGAGGTGAAAGCTTCTACAAAAGTAAAAGAGTACCATATAAATGATGCATCTATCCAGTGGTATGCATTGAGCAAGGCAATAGAGCTTAATCGAGCGTATATCATACATATTGACAATACCTATGTCAGAAATGGTGAACTTGAGATAGAAAAACTCTTTGCCATTGAAGATATAACAGAGCAGTTACTAGATAAACAATATACTATTGAGCCAAATTTGAACGATATGGAGCAAACTTTAAAAGGTGATATGCCCAATATTGATATAGGTGGGCATTGTGGAGATCCTTTTGCTTGTGACTTTAAAGGGCATTGCTGGAAAGACATACCATCACCATCTGTCTTTAATCTCTACTGGATGAATTGGTCAAAAAAGTTTGAAATGTATTATAAGGGGATGATGACTTATGATGATATACCGAATGACTTTAGACTCAATGATACACAAAGATTACAAGTAGAAACGCACAAAACAAAAGAGCCATACATCAACAAAGAAATTATTGGAAATTTTCTTAAAACTATAGAGTACCCAATAAACTTCTTTGACTTTGAAACTTTTCAAAATGCCGTTCCAAGATTTGATAATCAGAGACCCTATATGCAAATACCTTTTCAGTACTCTCTGCATATACTTCATGAAGATGGAACTATGGAGCATAAAGAGTTCTTGGGTGATGAAAATAGTGATCCAAGAGGTGCATTGATAGAGCAAATGTTAAATGATTTTACGGCAACAGGAAGCATAGTTGCATACAATCAATCTTTTGAAATAAGTAGAATAAAAGAACTGGCAAAGCTTAATAAAAGTAGAGAAGATGAACTACTGGCTTTAAATGAAAGGTTTGTTGATCTAATAGTGCCGTTTAGAGGTAGAGGATATTATCATCCAGATTTTAATGGTAGTTTTTCCATCAAATCAGTATTGCCCGCAATGTTCCCCAATGATGACGAACTTGACTATAAAAAGTTAGGTACTATTCAAAATGGTGGTGATGCCATGGATACCTTTGCCAATTTACATTTGCTCAAAGATAAAAGTAAGTTAGAATCGATCAAAAGAGATTTGTTAGCTTACTGTCGGCTTGATACCTTGGCAATGGTACGGATATGGGAGAAGTTACATAGTATCATAAAGGATTCAACACATACTAAACCAAATATATAGCTCTCAAAACCTCGAAAACAGTGTGGACATCTACTGTCCACTTCATGTATTATAATACTCCTATCAAACCAATAGGAGTTAAAATGAAAACCATCAACAAATCAATAAAACCCATTATCGATATTGCACCGGCCCTCAGTCTGTATGTATCTAAAGGTTGGATAAACCGCTTTGAAACACAACTGGAGAAGCTGGAATGGAAACATTTAAGCAGCTACAACTTTAATGATGAGTTCGCAGAATTTCGTTATGACGGATACTACTATGCAATTTTTGATGACCGTATCCGTTATCGTTCACTCAAAGAAGCAAAATTCCATGAGATTCATGCAAAAGATTATACTCAAGTCAACTATGCATAGAAAAGACTAAAGATAATCAAAAGGAGGATAGTGATACCGCTTAATGAGCTAAATATAAATTATTATTGAGGAGAAATGATGAGACGTAGAAAAAGAAGAACAGGAAATACTCTAATAGAGACAGATAAAAAATCAAAAAAATTATTAGAATATTGGATATTGACTATACTGCTGAGACTTAATGGTCATCGTGATTTTTTTAGCAGTATGAGAGGTTTCAGTGATGATACATTAGCTTATTTTTTAGAATTAGATAAATATGTGGATAATTTTGAAATAAGCTCAAAAGTAGAAATTATGAAAGTTCTTGAGAGAAAACTTGAGAAACTTGAGAAGATCAACATTCAAAAATTACCTAAGATACTACGACAAAATATACAGCAAATCTCCAAACTTATTGGATTGAACAGTGTTGAAAAAGATATTCTGGTTTTTTCTATTTATCTGCATTATTATGATATGCTAAACAATGCGGCTAGAACACTTAATGATCTATCAACGGAAAAGGCAATTGTTGTACTTAGTGTATTGTTGAAACATCCTGCCAGCAAAATAAAAAAAGCACTTTCACCTCGTAGTAAGTTGTCCCAGTCAGGAATGGTATCTGTAGATCGAAATAATAGTAGTAGTTATTTAGGAAGTAAAATTGACATACTTTCATCCGAGTTTTCCGATAAAATGATGAATCTTAGTGATGATGTTGAAGAGATGATCCGTGACTCTGTAAGAAAATGTGAAGCGACAACTCTGAAAATGAATGATTACAGTTATTTGGACAAAGATTTGAATATTCTAATACCTTACCTTCAAAATGCACTTATGAAGAAAGAAAAAGGTGTGAATATACTTTTTTACGGTAAGCCTGGTACGGGGAAAACAGAACTTACCAAAGCCATTGCCAAGAAATTGAAAGTTGACATCTATGAAGTGAGTTATGCAGATGAAGATGATGAGCCGATCTCTGGAGCAAGACGACTTAAAGCATACAAAGTGGGGCAAAGTTTTTTTTCTAACAATAATGTTATCTTGATGTTTGATGAGATTGAAGATGTGGTTGGAGGCAATGATGCCGTGAGTTTCTTTGCTCCACCAAAACAGCAGAACAAAGGATGGATGAATCGTATGTTGGAAAACAATCCTATACCCAGCATTTGGATAACTAACGATATTTATTCTATGGACAGTGCACTGGTACGCCGTTATGACATGGCTATAGAAATTCCCATACCTCCCAAAGCAAAACGAAAAGATATCATTAAAAAAGAGTGTGGAGACATGCTTGATGAAAAGACCATAGATAAAATTGCTGCAAATGAAGCGATTGCACCGGCACTGGTATCTCGTGCTGCGAAAGTTGTAAGTGGTACGGGAAAGATAGATAACAAAGATGTAGCATTTGAAAACATTATAAACCACACATTAAAAGCTCAAGGGTATCCACAGATACAGAATAATACAGAAGAAGCATTACCCGAGAGCTATGATCCGTCATACATCAATACAGATACCAATTTAGAAGAGTTGGCACAAGGAATCAAAGATTATCCTAATGCTAGGATTTGTCTTTATGGTGTACCGGGGACGGGTAAAAGTGCTTTTGGAAAGTGGATCGCCCAATATACCGACAGACCTTTTATACTTAAAAAAGGATCTGACCTTATCTCTAAATGGGTTGGCGGTACTGAACAGAATATTGCCAATGCATTTAGTGAGGCAAAAGAAGAAGGTGCCGTATTGGTATTTGATGAAGTGGATAGCTTTTTACAAGATAGGAGAGGTGCCAAAAACTCTTGGGAAGTTACACAAGTCAATGAGATGTTAGTGCAGATGGAAAACTTTGATGGTATTTTTATCGCTACTACTAACCTAATGACTGGATTGGACCAAGCTAGTTTGAGACGCTTTGATATGAAGCTAGAGTTTGGGTACTTAAAACCAAAACAGGCTTGGAAACTGTTTGTAGATGAGTGTAAGATGCTAGAAATAAACATCAAACAAAAAGAATATATCAAAGATAGAGTAAAATCGCTTACAAAACTAGCACCTGGTGATTTTGCAGCGACAAGACGACAAAATAGGTTTAGACCCATAAAGAGTGTTGAGATGTTTTTAGAGAGACTAGAGGCAGAACTCTCAGTAAAAGAAGGTAATCAAGATGTTAAGATGGGGTTTTTGTAGTTAATTGCTTAGTACTCCAAAAATGATTTTTTATCAAGACTATTCTCATTTTTGAATAAATTATGAAAATTTATTTTTGGGATTTTATGATCTGACTACACTAATTCATACAAAGAATACTTAGATATTCAAAGTTAAAATAATTAGATTGTTCAGTCGAGCAGTAAATATAATGCAGAGCTTGATATAGAGGAAAAGTTTATCCCTTATGAGTGGTTCGATAGGTTTTTTAAATGAGTTTTTTCAATTTTTACTTATATGGACACACTGGGTCCACATTATCTATATAATAGTATTAAATACATGAGGAGAAAATAATGAGAACAGGCACACGAATAACAAGAAACAATATACATTTACTAGCAGATGAAGCAGGTGTATCGACCAAAGAGCTGTATAATGATATGGTAGATGCAAAGCTATCGTTTAAAAAAGAGCAAGATAAACGCTGGGCTTATGAGTTCTTTGGGAAAGATGCTACATGGTATGATGAGACTATGCAAAAAGTAAGAGAAATCAGAGAAAGTCTTCCTGAAGATATAAACCCCATAGAAGCAACCATCAAAAAATACGGTTGGATAACCAAAAATGGAAAGAAAGAACTTTCTATGCCTATGGTATATAACGAAAAGTATCCTGAGTTTGCACATGCTATTGCAGTTGAATATATTTTGACCAACTTAAACAGCTACCATAGTGCGATGAATTGGAAGTGAACTACCCAATCTCTAAAGAAGATTGGGCTTCCTCGGCTGAGTCTGCCTATAGAGAAATCGTTCTCTATAGGTCTAACACACTCATATATCCAAAGGCGTTACTTTCGACAGTTCCTGCCGTAGATAAGGGTATTGTACCATATAATATACTATAAAATCAAGGCATTCATCCCAACGGCTAAAGACCATTGGGATTTCTGCTAAGAGTGATTAAAGGTATATTAAGAGATAATCTTTGGAGCTAATTAATACTACTAATAAGCCAATTGCATAAACATAGGAGTAAACTTAAAATGAAAAAAACTATAAATAGTATACAAAAAGATTTAAATGACTTGTATATAGAAAAATTAGACAAAAAATTTCTAGCTAGTATAAAAGATCAAGAAAAATTATCTGCTCCACTTTTAATTAAAGCCTATCAAAGCTATATTGATGCACCAATAAAAATTATGTATGTTGGAAAAGAGACAAATCATTGGCTTACACACCATTCAATTGAAGCAAATAAAAGAGGTTTAATTGGTTCCTATGATGAAAATGATAATTTAAATACAGATAGATTACTCGATAGATATAATAAACGAATGACTCAACAGCATAATTGGAAAAAAAGTGCTTTATTTAATCAATATAAAAATATTAAAGACCAATTAGTTGATAATAATGTTGGGAGCGGAAGTGTAGTTTGGAATAACCTTTTTAAAATGGCATACGATAGAGGAAAAGGTTATTCTAAATCATCATTAGGGCATTCTATTGAGTTGCAGCAATTATCTAAGCAAATTTTCTTAAAAGAGTTACAAATATTAAAACCTGAGATAATTATTTTTGTTACTGGATCCTCATATGATACGGTAATCAAAGATTATTTCACAGAATACGAGACTCTTGAAATTGTTATTCCCAAGAAACTTTGGAAGTTTAAATATAAAAATATATTGTGTTATCGTACTGTACATCCAGATAGTATTAGATTTATAAAAAAAGAAAATAGAGAGGATTATTATCAAATGATAATTAATGATATTAAAAAGGAATATAAAATATAGACAAGTAATGTCCATAAAATGTGTTACCTTACATAATCAAAATTATGTAAGGATCACAAATGAACGAAGTAAAAATAGAAGAAATTGCAAATGAATTAGAAATAAAAAGCAGAGAGTTAATCTCCCGTATAGGTCAACTTTCTGAGGAAGCTCTTTTCTCACTCAATATCAAATCTGGTAGTAGTATCATCAATGTTAAAATTGCTGAAGAAATATTTGATGCGATTATGGGTAACAGAGAACTCACCGGTGTAGTTCCCCCACCAATATATCGAAGCATTGGGAATATAAACTTTTCTTTTGTAAAAAGTTCAATAGATATAGCATTTATAAAAAGCATTGCCTCCATATACAAAACACAATCTATAGAACATTTTATGGTAAGAAGTTTTAATTTTTCAGAGATGGACATAGTAAGGTTTTTTACTGCTGGACTTATAGACATGGATGTTGTTAGATATATCAACAATAGAAGTGACAAAAGTGAACTAGATAGATTGATAAATAACCTCAATAAAATTTTGAATGATGTTGAAGTAGAAGATATAGACAATCAAGACCCTCTATATAATTTAGAAAGCTATATTGACAAACATAAACCAGAAATCGTTTATATTGAGGGGATTGATGCAAATGAGACTAATAAATACAAAGATGTATTTCAATATATCAGAGATTTAAGTGCAGCATCTGAAATAAGATTTAATATTGGATTCGTGAACCTTCCTGATGATAAAAATAATGAAATTGTTGATAGAATAGTTTCATTTTTCAGGAAGCATTAAAAAAATCTTTACATCCTGCTTGCACTTGGATCGTATGTTCATCATACGAACTATCATATTCGGGATTAATACGAACTAAAGTGACATCTGAAAATTCACCAAGGTATTTTTTGGCATGTCTTTTAAGTCCATCTGCACCCACACCTATCTCAAGTATGAGTACCTTTTTATCTTTATTTCTATCTCTCCACTCTCTAAATTTTGTAGCACTAATTTGAGCCTCTTCCCATACATAACTTTCATCCGTATCTCCAAACATAAATATATTTGGACGAGAAACAGCACCACAACATGGGCAGAGAGGTAAAGGATCCAATGCATTCATTGTGGCATAATCTACCTCCACTATCAACTCATCAATTTCCCATGCTATTCTACGACATGGTATATTGCATTGAAGTTTATGAATAGTTCCATGTGCCTCATGTAAGTGATCTTTTGGAAATCCAGCTTTTAAAAAAAGACCATCTACATTCGTTGTGACTACAAAATAATCTTTTTTTGATTTGCAAAGTTTCAATAAGTTTATGTATCCTTTGTGTGGTACAGCATTTTTATAAAGTTCATATTGATGCGCAAAGAAACCCCAGGCAAAGTGTGCATCTTTTACAAGTCCATTAGATGACATCATACAAGCATAATTTTTTTGTAAATCTTTATAGAGTGGATAAGCGTTCCAAAATCCTTCTTTTCCACGGTATGTTGGTAAATTTGAATCTACACTCATACCAGCACCTGCCAATACCAATACAACCTCTGCATTTACAATTTCTTTATCTATTTTTTTCATCATCAATCAACTCCCTATTTTTTTATATAAAGATGATACTATTACACATAGACAGTTATTGTCCATATTGTTTACTATACTATAAAAATCAAGAAGGAATATAAGATGGCATTACCAAAGCAACACACAAGACATAATGAAATATTGGAAAGATTGCAAAACGGAGAGACTCTCTCTATCACGCAATTGGCAAGAGAATGGGATACCACAACCAAAACGGTCCAAAGAGACTTCAATAAACTAATGGAAGGAAACTACGGTGTTATCCGTGCCGATGATGGTAAGCGATTTGTACTTGCCAAAAAACAAGTTACATCAAAAAGTGCAGACACGGCTATCAAAATGCTTGACAGTCTTTTATCAGATATGGGTGGTAAGCTCTATTCAAAAGTCCAGCCGGTACTGCATAAGATTCAGCGTCATATTGAATCTCCTTTTTATACTCGCATTGATGTTGAAGATATTTCTGACACAATGGATCTCATTGAAGATTTAGAATATGCTATAAGTAAACAAAAAATGATTACATTTGAGTATAAACGCTGGTGGAAACCCAATGAGATCAAAACCCATGAAGAAGTTAAACCATACAAGATTGTTATTTTTAATGGCTTCTGGTATTTGATTGCACAAAAAAGAGATTTTACTATGCATCTCTACCTAAAAGAAATACACAATTTAAAAATTCTAGATAAAACTTTTAAACTGGATGATAACATAATAAATAGATTAGAAAAAGCACATAATATTTATTTTGATTCTCGTAAAGAACCTTTTGAAGTGATACTTCTACTTCAGAGTAATGCAATTGTTTATTTTGAGAGAAAACCACTTAATGGACAATACCTTAAAAAAAATAGTGATGGTACAGCAGAACTCACAATAAGTGCAACAAATAAAGAAGAAATTTTTCCTATTTTAAAGTCATGGCTACCACAAATTAAAGTAATAGAGCCTCCAGAACTTCAAGAAGAATTTGAGGAAATGCTACAAAAGTACTTGATGACTAATTGAGGTGAAATTGTACTTGTGGTTAGAATTGGTGTATTATAAAAATATATAAAAGTATAATTTTTTATATAAAAAGAGATTTTTTTCTACTAAAAATATACAAAAGTAGTATTTTATATATTTTTAAGCAAAGTAATCCTATGATTAAACAAAAGTATAGTTATGGAGTTTTAATGTCAAAAGGAAAACAGGTGAAGGCTTTGCCTTCTCCAGATCTCAATCAAGATATATCACTGGAACTTATTGCAATAGCCATTAAAGCTAGGCGTACACAGCAAGGCTTAGATTTGAAAACGGCTTCTATGTTAAGTGATGTCTCTGTAGTGACACTGAGCAAAATAGAATATGCCTCCAAAGGTGTCCGTATGGAATCTGTACTTAAAGTGATGCGGGCTTTAGGTATCAAGCTTAGTATTCTTCCATGGGAAAGTGATAATGCTTAGCGTACCAGTTCATCGCTTCACCTTGTTTTGGATACCCCTAGCTTTAGCTATGGGGAGGAAAAAACATTCAGCTCTGCTGAAAAATTAATCCCTATTGACATTCTACCATAATTTGTATATAATTACTATATGAAAACAATAATATTAACTCAAAAGAACCGATTAAAACTCAGTTCCAAAAAACTTGAAATTGTTAAACAGTTATCTTACTACTCTGCAAGACTTTATAA
>Ga0256913_10000712_pt1 | contig 17228 bp, 13 predicted proteins | sample Axial_MatmetaG_FD_185970 | JGI IMG/M metagenome (GOLD analysis project Ga0256913, IMG submission 185970) | Deep-sea worm associated microbial mat communities from Axial Seamount, Juan de Fuca Ridge, Pacific Ocean - Axial_Mat | ecosystem: Environmental > Aquatic > Marine > Oceanic > Microbial... | reverse complement strand
GACGAGATGAATATTGGGACGGTAGTTACAAAGGCGAAGTACAAGCACCTGGAGTATATCTGTACAAAGTGGAGATAGAGTCTCCTTGCGGAGAAGAAGTTAAGAAGGGGCAGGTGATGTTGTTGAGGTAACCTTGATACACTCCGGCTGATGTCAGGGGCACTCGATTACCTTAGTTTAGGGTATTTATCGGGCTGTACAGTTTATGGGTATCGAATAATCTTCTATCCGTAGTCTCTTGTAAATAGGATTATTATAAATAAAATAATCAATTTATCGGTATATAGCAATATTTTTATTAATCCTTTTCTTACCTTTGTAAAATTGTTTAAAAAAAGTAACTACTCAAGCAGAAATGTTATGGGTAAAAGTATTTCCGTTTTATACATTAAAAGCGGTTTGGTGGAGTAATTATTAAAGAAACATAAAAATTATTTTATTATGGTAGGAAACAGAACATTTACAATGATAAAGCCTGATGCGGTAAAAGCCGGGCATATTGGAGCTATTTTGAAAATGATGAATGATGCAGGATTCAAGATAATAGCTATGAAATATACGAAATTATCGCCGGAGATGGCAGGAAAATTCTATGAGGTGCATAAAGAAAGACCTTTTTACGGTGAATTGGTTGAATTTATGTCTTCAGGCCCGATAGTGGCAGCAATATTGGAAAAAGAAAATGCGGTTGAGGATTTCAGGAAATTGATAGGAGCTACCAATCCTGCGGAAGCTGAAGAAGGAACTATCAGAAAACTTTATGCAAAGAGTCTTGGTGAAAATGCCGTACATGGTGCTGATTCGGATGAAAATGCCAAAATAGAGGGGAATTTTCATTTTGCAGGTACTGAAATGTTTGATTGATTGGTATAAAGAAAGATAGCATATTATTTATATTTGAACCGAAATTTATGTTTTTAAAACATTTATAAGATGATACCAAAAATTTTGTGGCAGCCATCGGAGGAATTTATTGAAAGTTCTCATATTTTTCATTTTATAAAATGGCTGAAAGATGAAAAAGGGATAGAATTTGACGGTTACAATGAATTATGGGAATGGTCTGTAAATGAGTACAAAGAATTTTGGGGGATTTTACTGGAATATTTCAAGATAGAATATTCGGGGGAATATAAAAATGTTGCTTCAGGAGAAAGGATGCCGGAAATCGATTGGTTCAAAGGGATTTCATTGAATTATGCACAGCATGTTTTCCGCAATGCCAATGATGATTTTCCCGCTATTGTTTTTGGCAATGAGACGGGAGAATATACGGAGATTTCCTGGGTGGAACTTACACGGAAAGTTGCAAGTTTTGCAGCTTATCTCACATCAATAGGTGTCGAAAAGGGGGATAGAGTTGTAGCTTTTTTGCCCAATTTGCCGGAAGCTACCATTGCTTTTTTAGCAGTCAATAGTATCGGAGCGATATGGTCGAGTACCTCGCCTGATTTTGGAGTTGATAGTGTTGTGGATCGATTTGCGCAGATAGAGCCTAAAGTTTTAATAGCCGTTGACGGTTATACTTATAATGGTAAGAGATATGACAAAACGGATGTGGTAAAAAATATTTATGATAATCTGCACTCGCTTGATAAATTGATTTTGGTTGAATACATAGGAGATACAAATAAAGATAAGATATTTGATGATTATGTGGATTTTCAGGATTGCTTGAACGATAATGATGCCAAACTGGAATTTGAGCAGGTACCTTTTGAACATCCGGTTTGGGTTCTATACTCGTCGGGTACTACAGGGCTTCCCAAACCGATTACACATTCGGTAGGTGGGGTTTTGATCGAGCATTACAAATATTTGGCATTTCACAATGATGTTCATCGGGGAGAGAGGTTTTTCTGGTACTCTACAACAGGGTGGATGATGTGGAATTTTGTTCAAGCATCATTTTTAATGGGAGCAACAGTAGTGCTGTATGAAGGTAGTCCTGCATTTCCTGATATCAACAGGCTTTGGTCGTTTACCGAGAAGGCTAAGATCAATCATTTCGGTACAAGTGCGCCTTTTATAGTGGCATGCTTGAAAGCGGGGATAAATCCTAAAGAGGATTATGATTTATCGATGTTGCGTTCGATCAGTTCTACCGGTGCGCCTTTGCCGCCGGAAGGATTTGACTGGATCTATGAATATGTGAAGCAGGATGTTTGGCTTGCATCTATGTCGGGAGGGACTGATGTGTGTACTGCATTTGTAGGCGGCAATCCGCTTTGGGCTGTCAGGGAAGGAGAGATTCAGTGCAGGGCGCTTGGTGCTGCTGTATATGCTTTTGATGAAAAAGGCAATGCGATTTATGATGAGGTAGGGGAGATGGTAATTATCAAACCGATGCCTTCAATGCCTATATATTTTTGGAATGACAAAGAATTCAAGAGGTACAAGGATAGTTACTTTACATATTACCCTGGAGTATGGCGGCATGGTGACTGGATAAAAATAAATAGTGTAACAAAGGGTTTGATAATACTGGGGAGGTCCGATGCCACATTGAACAGGCAAGGAATCAGGATCGGAACCGCTGAAATATACAGGGCGGTGGATATGGTGGAAGAGATCAAAGACAGTCTGATTGTCAATCTTGAATTGGAAGGAGGAAGACATTATATGCCTTTGTTTGTAGTGATGAATGAAGGATATGAATTGAATGACGATATTATTAAAAAAATAAAGAATACTTTAAGACGGGAATATACTCCCAGGCATGTACCAGATGATGTAATAGTAGTCAAAGATCTTCCTTATACTATTAGCGGTAAGAAAATGGAAGCACCTGTTAAAAAAATATTGTTGGGATTTGAAATCGCAAAGGCAATCAACTTGGATTCTATGAGAAATCCGGAGAGTATTGACTTTTTCATAGAGTTCAGAAATAAATTGGAAAAAGAGAAATAATTGTAATAAATACAACTACCATTTCTTATGATTAATATGTGAAATAATTAAAAGAGGTAGTTGTTTTGCGATAAGGATGGTAAGGGAGCCGTAGTGAAACGGAGGCTGTCACGGCTATGCCGGGACGAAACCCCTGAACAGCCTGGTGACGGCTGAAGAGCTATAGCGATGCCCGTCAATCGCCCTAATAAAAAAAAATATTGAAAAAATAAAATTTGATAAATGAGAAAGAAAATTGCTGCAGGAAACTGGAAAATGAATAAAAATTATGATGAAGCAATAGTGTTGGCTTCATCGATAGCAGATGCAAAAATACCGGGAAATGTAACGGTGATATTGGGAGTTCCATATATCTATCTGAAGGAGATTAATGAGATCGTTAAGGTTAATCCCAATGTTTTTGTAAGTGCGCAGAATGTTCATCAGAAAGAAAGTGGTGCATATACGGGAGAAATATCCGCTTCGATGCTTAAATCCATTGATGTGCCATATGTTATAATAGGGCATTCTGAGCGTAGGGAATACAATTGTGAAACTCCTGAAATACTGAAAGAAAAGGTAAGGATAGCTCTTGATAATGATATGGATGTCATATTTTGTTGTGGTGAGTCCTTGGAAATCAGGAAGAAAAACGAACATGAAATATATGTGAAGGATCAGATCGAAAAGAGTCTTGCCGGACTTAGTGATGAGGATATGGGAAGAATAACGATAGCGTATGAACCGATATGGGCGATAGGTACGGGAGAGACGGCTACGCCTGCGCAGGCACAATCAATGCATAAAGCGATAAGGGATTATCTTAATGAACTTTTCGGGGAAAAAATAGCGGAAGAAACGGCGATCTTGTATGGAGGAAGTGTAAAGCCTTCAAATGCGGTTGAAATATTCGGACAGGAAGATGTTGATGGGGGATTGGTAGGAGGAGCTTCGATGAAAGCAGATTCGTTTTTGGATATAATTCATTCATTTTAGGGTAGATTTTAAGTGAAACACTGTGATATTGCAAGAAATAGGTTCAAATTTTTCATAACTTATTTAGAAAATTCTTTTAAATAATTGAAAAGTACTATATTTGCGCAGTTTTTTAAAAACCTTATAAATTTAAATTAAATTATAATGCAAGTAAAAGGAATAGTTAAGTTATTTTTAGTGTTATTGGTGTTGGTTGTAATGCTGCAATATCTTTATATTTTTCCAACTATGAAGGTGGAGAAAGCAGCGGATAAATATGCAGAGCAAGTAGCACTTAAAGCCAAGGAAGGAGCTGATGTTTTTGAAATCAAAAAAGAAGCGAGAAGCAAGTATCTTGATAGTATGTCAAGTGAGGTTATTTTCAGAATACCGTTATTGGCGAAATATACTTATGATGATCTGAAAAAATCTCAATTAGCTTTGGGTCTTGACCTTAAAGGAGGTATGAGTGTGATCATGCAAGTGAATTTAAAAGATTTTTTGATTACATTATCAGGTAATAATAAAGATGCGACATTCAGAAAAGCATTGGATAATGCGGAAAAAGCGATGTCGAATTCTCAGGATGATTTTATCACTTTATTTTATAGCGAGTGGCAGAAATTAGCCGGAGACAAAAAATTGGCAAAGATTTTTGTTCATAATCAGGCAGTAAGGGAAGGCGGTAATCTTAATTACAAATCCACCGATGACGAAGTGTTGGCGTACTTGAGGAAAAAAGGTAATGAGACAATCAAGCTGACATATAATATGCTGAAGCAAAGGATCGACAAACTTGGTGTTGTTCAGCCTAATGTTTCTCTTGATGAAAAGAGAAATCTTATTCTTGTGGAATTACCGGGTATTGATAATCCGCAAAGAGCCAGAAATTTTCTTCAGGCAAGTGCAAAACTTGAATTCTGGAATGTGTACAGGATGAGTGATCCTGGAGTTATCGATGCTTTTTTAGCTGCTGATAAGAAGCTTAAAAAAGAATTGAATACGGATTCTACTTTGATGAATGCTCAGGATTCGGTTATGTATGATACAATATACGAACCTGTGTTGGATAGTCTGGGAAATACTGTTGATTCTACGATGAAGGTTGTGGAAAAAGAAAATACAATGAGTCAAATGGGACCGTTGTTGAGCAAATTGCAATTGAGTGCGGGTTCTGCTCAGGGTGCTGATACACCGATTGCAGGATATGCCGATAAAAATAAGAGAGAGAGTATTATGGCAATGCTCAACAGACCGGAAATAAAAGCTATGTTTCCGAAAGATTTGGTTTTCAGATGGTCTATGAAACCTATAAAGGATCAGGATACAGGAGAATATACCAATACATACGAATTGTATATGATCAAAAAAGAACCGGGAAGTGATAAAGCGCCATTGGAAGGGGATCATGTGACAAGAGCAAGTGCTAATATCAATCAGTCAAATGGAGGTGAAGTAGAAGTTCTCTTGGGGATGGATCAAAAAGGTGCTAAGAAATGGGCAGAAATGACCACGAAAGCAGCAAATGATAAAAACAGGCAGATAGCTATTGTACTTGATGATGAAGTGGTATCTGCACCAAGGGTTAATCAACCTATATTGGGAGGAAGTTCTTCCATCACGGGAGCTTATACTATGCAAGAAGCAACGGACTTTTCGAGGATTTTGGAAATAGGTAAATTGCCTGCAAGGCCTCAGATTATTCAAGAAGCAACAGTAGGACCATCATTGGGAGCTGATAATATCAAGCGAAGTGTAAATGCATTGTTGATAGGTTTCGGACTTGTGTTGGCATTTATGATGTTTTATTACGGAGGAGCAGGTATTATTTCGATAATAGCATTATTGCTCAATATATTCTTTATTTTCGGTGTGCTTGCATCGCTTGGTACCGTATTGACATTGCCTGGGATTGCAGGTATCGTATTGACGATTGGTATGGCGGTTGATGCCAATGTGATCATTTTTGAGCGTGTGAGAGAGGAACTGAGAGTAGGTAAGACATTGTGGACTGCTATAGAGAACGGATTTAAATATTCTTATTCAGCGATTATCGATGCTAACGTAACAACGATTTTGGTAGGTATTATTTTGGCATATTTCGGATTGGGGCCAATCAAAGGATTTGCAGTAGTATTGATTATAGGTGTGTTATTATCATTATTTACTGCTGTATTGGTTAGTAAGATGATATTTGACTGGTGGGTACAATCCAAAGGTAAAAGTATTTCATTCTGGATACCGATGACAAAAAATGCATTGGCTAATTTGAAAGTAGATTGGTTAGGGAAAAGAAAGATTGCATATATCATATCTAGTACATTGATTATCATAAGTTTGATTTCAATCTTCACCAGAGGATTTGAATTGGGAGTGGATTTCAAAGGTGGATATTCATTCAATGTAGAGTTTGACAATGTAGGGGATGTAAAGGCAAAAGATGTAAGAAAAACATTGACTGAGGCATTTGGTAGTGCTCCAATAGTAAAAGCTGTAGATACGAAAAATACATTTAATATTGTGACTTCATATCTTATTCATGATAATAGTGAAGGAGCAACAGATAAAGTTATTGAAAAAATGTATGAAGGTCTTAGCAAAGTATATAAAGGAATGAATTTAGATGCATTCAAAAAGGAATATACAGCGGATAATGTTCATATTACCAGTTCGACCAAAGTGGGACCAACTATTGCGGATGATATCACCAAGAGTTCGTTTATAGCAGGTATATTGGCATTGTTGGCTATATTTCTGTACATCTTTGTCAGGTTTACAAAGTGGGAATACAGTCTTGGTGCTGTATTGGCATTGTTTCACGATAGTCTGATAGTGCTTGGAGCGTTTTCATTATTACATGGATTGGTGCCATGGTCATTGGAAATCGATCAGGCGTTTATTGCAGCCTTGTTGACGGTTATCGGTTATTCGATAAATGATACGGTTGTTGTATTTGACAGGATAAGGGAGTTCTTAGGACTTCATAGGGATGAGCCGATAGATAAGATAATGAATGATTCTATCAATAGTACTTTCAGTAGAACATTGATAACATCATTGACGACATTCTTTGTAGTACTTGTATTGTTCTTGTTTGGTGGATCAAGTATCAAGGGATTTGCATTTGCCTTATTGGTAGGTATTCTTGTTGGTACGTATTCTTCAATCTTTGTGGCTTCTCCGATAGTAAGGGATATCGCTAAAGATTTGAAACCCAAAGGAAAGAAAAGCAGTTTTATAAGATCAAAGAAATAAAAATTGCAGTGATAAGTAATAGAACGCCTCTTTCATACGGAAAGGGGCGTTTTTTTTAGGGGAAAAAGTAAAAGAGTTTTATCGGAGAAATCCAAAAAAATATATTTATATTTGTTTCTGTAAATAATATTGATAAATAACGGATGAAAATTGTATCAGAGGATTTTTATGTTTCGGAAGATGTAGTGAATATTGCAAAGCGATTATTGGGAAAAATCGTCATTTCCGAAGTTGATAGCTATTATACTTCAGGGATCATAGTGGAAACCGAAGCATACCGGGCTCCTGAAGATAAAGCCAGTCATGCTTACGGTAATAAAAAAACGGATAGAACAATAACTATGTTTAGTAAACCGGGCATTGCATATATTTATTTGGTTTATGGCTTTCATCATCTCTTTAATGTGGTTACTGCACCCAAGGATATTGCTCATGCCGTATTGGTAAGGGCGGTTGAACCTATAGAAGGAATTGATACAATGCTAAAAAGAAGAAAAAAGGATAAAGTAGATCCTAACCTGACTAATGGTCCCGGTAAATGGACTCAAGCATTCGGGATAACAACTGCTTTGAATGGAATGGATATTACAAATGAAGAATCTTTGGTCAGAATATATAGTAATGGATTGGAAGTTGCTCCGGAAGATATTATTGAAAGTGTCAGGGTGGGAGTGGATTATGCTCAAGAATGGGCAAAAAAACCTTGGCGGTTTAGAATGAAGGGATCCGGATGGGTAGGAAAATAAATTGAATGCAAATCATAAACTCAGTAATCTATCTACTACTTTCCTGACTCCTGTACTTGCTTTCTCCGGGTATATTTCCAAATTTGTACTTCTTTGGAGTTCGTAAGAAATATGAGGTTTAGGATCGATATAATATATTGGAGTACCTTGCATCAAGTTACCGACAAGTCCTGCGGCAGGATACACTTGCATTGATGTACCGATTATTAACATTATACCGGCATTTATGACTTCTTTTGAAGCTACGGGTATCATCGGAACTTGTTCGCCAAACCATACAATGTGCGGCCGTAATTGATAACCGTATTCGCAAGTATCACCGATATTGAGATCTTTTTTCCAGTCATAAATCAGGTTGTCGTCACCGGTACTTCTGACTTTGAATAGTTCTCCGTGCAGATGGATTACATTTTTGCTACCCGCTCTTTCATGCAGGTCATCAACATTTTGAGTGATTATTACCGTATTGTATTTTTTTTCAAGATCTACCAGAGCTTTATGTCCTTCATTGGGTTCGACTTCGAGTAATTGTCGCCTGCGTTGATTATAAAATTCCAAAACCAATTCTTTGTTTTTTGTCCAGCCTTGCGGTGATGCTACTTCCATAATATCATGGTTTTGCCATAGTCCGTTTGCATCTCTGAAAGTTTGAACTCCGCTTTCGGCACTGATACCGGCACCTGTGAGGATTACTATTTTTTTCATAACAATAATATTAACACTTGAGATTGATCATTTTTTTACTCATCATATTATTTTCAAAACAGGTCAGGCACTAAGTAATGCTTTTGATTTTCAGTGAATCCTAATTAAAATCATTAACTAATTCCTATATCCAAAAAGGCATTACTAATATTGTCAATAATATCTCCGGCTATCAGAGAATAATATCCATTTCGTTTACCTGCGATATCTCCTGCCAGACCATGAAGGAAAACTGCAGCGATAGCAGCATCTTCGGGTAAATAACCTTGAGCTAACAATCCTGTAACCATTCCTGTTAAGACATCTCCCGAACCGGCTGTTGCCATACCCGGATTACCGGTAATATTGAAATAAACGATTCCTTCCGGTGAAGCGATAGCGGTATGGGCACCTTTTAGGATTATGAATATTTTGTATTCTATTGCTTTTTGTCTTAATAGATTCAGTCTTTCAAAACTATTTGCCGTAGGGCCAAATAATCTGGCAAATTCTCCCGGATGTGGAGTTAAAATGGAATTTTCAGGTATTTTTTTTAGTAAAACCCTGTTTTCGGCAATAAGATTCAATGCATCGGCATCTATTACCAACGGGATATCTGATATTTCTAAAAATTCATTTAGGAAATCTATTGTAAAATCATGTTTCCCCAGTCCGGGTCCTATGCCGATAGCAGAATACCTTTTTAATGGAGGGACAGCACTTAGAAAATCATTTCCGTATCCCGATAATGTCATAACTTCGGGAATAGCCGTCTGAAGAATATCATAACCTATATCAGGAATCAGAGCTGTAACCAATCCGGCACCTGTTTTCAGACAGGCTTTGGATGATAAAACGGATGCACCGATCATTCCTTTGTTACCTCCGGATATCAAAGCATGTCCATATTTTCCTTTATGATCAAATTTGTTTCTTGAATGCAATAATTTTTTAATGTCAATTTTCTCAATAATAAAGTTTTCAATATTAATAGTTGCCAGATATTCTTTTTTCAATCCGATAGAAATGGTTTTCCAGTCTTTTATTATTTTTTCATTATCAGACATCAGCATACCCAATTTTGTCGTTTCAAAAGTAAAACAGGTATGACATTTGATTGCTACACCGTCAATTGTTTTATCCGCATACATTCCGGAAGGCATATCCAAAGAATAAATGCGGGTATCGCTTGCATTGACAGCTTCGATCAATTCAGCCCAGTATCCCGTTACAGGTCTGTGCAATCCCGATCCGAAAAGTGCATCGATGATATAGTCATATTTGTTAAAATCAGGTAGATCATCATACTTATTAAGATATTTGTACGGGATTCTTTTTTTATCCAATCTATCCAAATTAATACTGAAATCATTTGATTCTTTTGTTTGAATATCTGCTATCAGGATATCTGTTGAATAAGCTTTTTCATTCAATAGTCGACCTGTTACCAGCCCGTCGCCTCCATTATTGCCTTTACTGGCGAGAACAAGGATATTTGGGTTCTCTATTTCTATCATTTCCAAAAATCTTTTGGTAAAAGCAGTAGCAGCTCTTTCCATAAGATCTATTGAGCTGACAGGTTCGTTTTCAATAGTATACTTGTCCCACTCTCTGATTTGTTTTATATTCAAAATTGGTTGCATATCCTTTCTTATTTAACAACTACATTATCCTTTTTTCTATAAAAATAATAACCTGCATATACCAGTAATCCCAATATCATTATCAAAGAGCTGAATAATGATATCTTTTCTCCCAAATAATAAGATCTGGGTTTAAATTCAAAAACGATTTTATGTGATCCTGCAGGTACTTTCATTCCTCTGAAAATGTAATCTGTCCGTATATGTTCTGCCGGTTTGTCATCAATATATGAGTACCAGCCTTTATTTGGTCCGTACCAAATATCGGAGAATACAACAAATCCGTTTTTATCTGATGTATAATCGTATATAAGCTTGTTGGGTGCATAATCTGTTAGGACAATATGACCTTTTACACTATCCAATTTAAGTGAATTGGTATATTCATCAAATTCCCTGTGTACAATTGCCGTATTTTTTATATCCGTTGTTTTAATCAGATCAATCTCTTCATTAGCATCAGCAGCTTTTTTTATCGATTTGACAAACCAGGCATTACCCATAATTTCAGGGTTTTTTGCTACTACTTCTTTTTTACCTTGTTTTTGAATGATATATTTGGTGTTGAGCATATTCAATACTTTACGGTATCCATTGCCAAGATATCTGTCGATAATATCCTGATATCTTTGAAGTTTTGCCGCATGGTATCCTCCTACGTTTTTAAAGAAATAAGAAGGTTTGGCATTGTTGAACGGATCTACTGTCAGGTCCATAACCCTAAAGTACGGATCATCATCTGCCAGTATCTGTTTGTCAACTTCCCTTGGAGTAAATGATTTTTCGATATTGGTTTTTTTTACAAAATCATCATGACTTATATATCTTGAATCTACATTTAAAATATCAAATAGGATTATCAAACCGATTCCCGAGAGCAGAATGGTTTGAGAGATCTTTTTATTAACAAAAGCCCAGATAATTCCGGTTCCCAAAGCCACAATGATAAGTGTTCTAAAAGAATCGGAAATCATTAATGATTTTCGTGCAGAAATAATTGAAGATAAAAACCCGTTTTCAATATATCTGGAGTCATTGGGAGCTGAAAAATCAAATATTGTAGTTCCGGCGATTGCAAAAAATAGGCTGATAATCCCGACAATACCAAAAGCTATCCAAAGTTTTTTTATAAAACTTTTTGTATCATATTTATCAAAAGCTATAAATTTTAAAGTATAAATAGATAGAAATACAAGAGGAACTGCAGCGATTCCCATTATTGAATTCGGTGTTCTGAATTTATTGTAAAGAGGGAAATAATCATAAAAAAGTCTATTGAAAAATTCAAGATTCTTACCCATTGATAACAAATATAGAAGCACAACGGAAATCAATGCCCACCATTTGTATTTTCCTTTGATTACAAATAAACCTAAAATAAATAAAAAGAAAATCAATGCTCCCATATATGGAGGCCCGCTGGTAAATGGCAATTTACCCCAGTATAACGGGGCTATGTATGTTTTAAGATTTCTTCTTGCTGCCCGGCGGTATTTTTTTGCAAAATCAGTATTTTTTCCTACTTTTTCCGAACTTCCTCCCCCGACAACACCTGGAATAAATGTAGATACCAGATCCAGTACTCCATTGCTCCAGTTCATAGCATAATTCCATTCAAGACCTTTGGTTTCACTGCTCGATTTGGCTTTACCTTCAGATTTCAATATCGGTTTTCCACGCATAGTGTCTTTTGAATATTCGTATGTAGTCCACAATTTGGAAGCCGATGATCCCAAAGCCAATACAATACCGATAACAAATATTATCAAAGAGATCGCTATTGGTTTATAATCTTTTTTCTTGATAAAATCAATGAATTCTATCAATACTAGAATGCCGATAATGATACCGAGATAGTAAGTCATTTGGATATGGTTGGAAAGTAATTCCAAGCCCATAGCTATTGCGAATAACAGTCCTCCCCAAATGTATTTTTTTCTTAAACTTAATACGACACCTGCCAAAACCAAGGGACTGAGCATAATAGCCATGATTTTGGTCATATGCCCTGCTTCAAACAGGAATATATTATTTGTTAAAAAGCCGAATGCAAATGCTCCTATTGCTGAAATCCATACATTGAAACCAAGTATGAGAAATAAAATATAAAAACTTATCATTCCCATAATAAAGTATCCTGTAGGTCTGGAAAATCCTAATTCCAGAACACTTCTTATATATTTAAGATAGTTGTGTTGCTGAGGAGCACTTATCTGATAAGTAGGCATTCCACCGAACATTGAATTGGTCCACAATGTTACTTCACCTGTTGCTTTCTGAAAATCAGTTGCTTCCTTGGACATTGCAATATGATTGACAATATCACCCTGGTACAAAGTTTTACCTTGAAACTGAGGAAGAAAATAAATGATATTGATTATTATAAAAAATAATATCACTATTATATGTGGAATTAATTTTTTAAAATTGAAGTTCATAATATTTATTTTAAGCTAATAAAATCCAAATTTAGCTAAAAATGTAATTTTTTTATATAAGTTTTTATTAATTTGTAAAATAATTTAAGAAAAACCATTTTTTATTATGTCCGAGTTATTAAAAATTCATCATGAAAATCCCGAGCGCAGGAAGTTGAATCATATTGTTGATAAATTAAAACAGGGAGAAATAATAATCTATCCGACAGATACTTTATATGCTTTGGGTTGTGATATTACCAATAATAAAGCTATTGAAAGAATAGCAAGAATAAAAGGGATAGATCCTAAAAAAGCTAAATTTTCTATTATAATAAATGATTTGAGTCATATTAACGATTATGCCAAACCATTTAGCAATAAGGTATATAAGCTGATGAAAAAGAATCTGCCGGGACCTTTTACTTTTATATTAAAAGCAAATAATTCCATTCCTAAAATGCTTAAAAACAATAAAAAAACCATTGGAATACGTATTCCGGATTCTATTATAGCAATGGAAATAGTGGAGATGCTTCACGTTCCTCTTATGTCAACTTCAATTAAAAACATAGAGGATGATTTTATTATATATCCCAACGACCCATACGAAATATATGAAGAATATAAACATCTTGTGGATATTGTGATAGATGGTGGTATTGGTGGAACCGAACCGTCAACAGTAGTTGATTGTACAGGTAGCTATATAGACGTGATAAGACAGGGTAGGGGAGAGTTAAGAGAATAACTCCGGTTTGGCATGTTTATCACAGTGTATAAGGTCTGTATTTTTATCTTTTCAAAATAGTGTATCTTGCTCCCGGCATGTTTTCGATTATTCCTTTGAGTTCAAGATTTAAAAGGACGGAAGCAAGTTCGCCCATTGTAAATTGAGAAGCATAATGAATTTCGTCTATTGACATGTTATCGTTATCTGAATTTTTCAAAATATCAACTATCTTTTTTTCATCGGGCTCCAATTCGGCAAACATTTGCATTTGAACAGCAGTAACCTCATTGGTTTTTGTCCAATTCATCATTTTTGCTATGTCTTCGGCTTTTTCCGTAAGATATGCAATATTATTTTTTATCAATGCATTAGTGCCTCTTGAAAACCGGTCTTCAATTCTGCCGGGAATAGCAAAAACATCTTTATTGTAATCGAAAGCCAACTTTGCCGTGATAATAGATCCGCCTTTTATATCTGATTCTATTACCAAGAGAGCATCTGATAATCCTGCAATAATCCTGTTTCTCATCGGGAAATGGCCTTTGTCCGGTTTTGTATCCAAGGGGAATTCACTTAGTATATCTCCATTGAGAGATATGTTTGAACGCAATTTTTGATGCTGGGAAGGATAAGTGATGTCTATACCATTTCCCATAACGCCGATATTGGGTGTGTCGTATTTTATTGCTGCTCTGTGAGCTGCTGCATCTATGCCAAAAGCAAGTCCGCTGACTATAGTTACATCATAATCTTTAAGTTCGTTTATAATATTGTCGCAAACAGCTTTTCCTCTGATAGTTGCATTTCTTGTACCAACTATACCTAAAGTTCTTTTGGCATTGAAAGATCTTGTACCTTGAAAATAAAGCAAAACAGGTCCGTCATTGATATGTTTCAGACGTGAAGGATAATCTTCATCAAGATAAAATAAAGTGCCCGTATCTTTTTTTAGTACCGATTGCAATATTTTTTCTGCATTTTGGAAAACAGAGTCTTTTTTTATTTCATCTGCGAGGATTAATCCTACTCCCGGAATTTTGGAAAGTGTTCTTTTTGTTTGTTCAAATACCTCTTTAACACCACCGCAATAACTGACCAGATTTTTTGCCAATACCGGTCCGACTCCTTCTATTTGTGTCAATGCAATTTTATATAAAAGATTATTATCCATTTATAATTTAAAGTGTTAGTAAATTTATATATTTGCAAGAAATATATAGTCTTATGTTTTATAAAAATGTAAATTTAAAAAAAATAGTTTTTAGAAAAGAATTGATGGCAATTATAATTCTTTTTTTTACAATTCAAATTAGCGCACAACTAAATAGTGAAGTAGGTTATACAGGGGCATATTTGAAGGCTGATCTGACAAATACAATAATAAAAAGGTATAATTCCGGTCAGAATATACTTTCAGAGATGAAGGAATTGAATTATATCGGAGGATTCCATATCGGCTTATCATACAGGATAGGTATTTTGAAAATTGGCGGATCATGGGAAGGACTTTCTGCCAAAAGAGTTGGGATAGAAGGTGACCTGAATGCAAATTATGCTATTGAAAAGAAACTCTATTTTTATTTCAATTCTTTATCCGGAAGTATGGAACTGCAATATGAGAATTTTGGTATTGGTGCAACTGTGGATGAAAATACTTATAAGATGAAGACTATTATTAATGGAACAACCAGTAAGATTCCTGTAATGAATGAAGATGGAAATTCATCAAAGATATATTTGATATTTTATTTGAGAGGAAGTAATAAAATAGGTATTGCATTTAAGCCGTATATTAGAATTCCATGGCAGGATGTATCCATTAAGAAAATGGCAGATTACATGAAAATACAACAAAATTCAGCTTATAAAACTGAAAAATTCATGCAATTTGGTATCACAATAATGCTTTTAAATGGTTTGCAGCCTGAATTTTAATTATTTTATTAAAAATTTCAATCATTTTATTTGTATAATAAAAAAATATCTTACCTTTGCAGCTCAATTTAATTTAATAGATATGGCACATCATAAATCAGCGAAAAAAAGAATTAGACAAGATGCAAAAAAGCGCATCTACAATAAATATTATAAAAAATCTACCCGTACATTTATTCAGAATTTGCGTAGTATTGAAGATAAAGAAAAAGCCGCAGAATTCTTACCTAAAGTTATTAGTATGATAGATAAATTGGTTAAGAAAAATCTATGGCATAAAAACAAAGGAGCTAACTTAAAAAGAAAATTGACTCATTTTGTTAATAATTTAGGAGATTAATTCAAAATATAATAAAATTAGATATAACGTCCGCGTTATTTCTAACAGAGGAGGTGCAATCGGGGATTGTGCCTTTATTTTTTTATACCCTTTAGTTATCCAAAACCTTTTCGATCAGATAATCATTTCTCTCACTTGACGTCCTTAGCATCATTTCTGCTAAAAATCCTGTAACAAATAACTGAGTTCCCACGATAAAAGTCAGTATCCCGAAAAAGAACAAAGGTCTGGTGGCAATTCCGGGGGATCCGAAAAACAATTTGTCAATACTCAAATATGCCAGGATTAAAAAACCTGTGAATATAAATAAAGAACCCAATGAACCGAAAAAGTGCATAGGTCTTTTGCCAAATTTTGATACAAAAGTTATAGACATAAGATCCAACGGGCCATTTATAAATCTTTCAAGTCCGAATTTGGTAACTCCGTATTTCCTCGGACGGTGGACTACTACTTTTTCACCTATTTTTTTAAATCCCGCCCATTTTGCTATGACAGGGATATATCTGTGCATTTCTCCAATGACCTCAATACTTTTTATAACTTCATTTTTGTAAGCTTTTAGCCCACAATTGAAATCGTGAAGTTTTATTCCGCTCATCATTCTCGCGACTGCATTGTAGAGTTTTGTAGGAATGGTTTTGGAAATTGGGTCATATCTTTTCTTTTTCCATCCTGATACCAGATCAAAACCATCTTCGGTTATCATTTTGTATAGATCGGGAATCTCATCGGGACTATCCTGAAGATCAGCATCCATTGTGATTACTACATCTCCTTTTGCATGCTTGAAACCTTCATTTAAACCTGCAGATTTACCGTAATTCCTTCTGAATTTTATCGCATTTACTTGTGGAAATCTGTCTTTCAATTGTTCGATAATCTTCCAGGAATCATCAGTACTTCCGTCATCAATATATATTATTTCATAGTTGAAATTATGCTCTTTCATCACCCGGTCTATCCATTCTGTCAATTCAGGCAACGATTCCGCTTCATTGTACAGGGGAATTACTACAGATATATCCATATTTATTGTAATTTGAAATTGTTTTAAGCATATTCGTCAAATGACGGATTTTTCTTTTTCATAATAGCACCCATGATAGCAGATGCAATAGCTCCGAATATCAGTCCTACAAGCCATCCTTGCAACACTTTACCTAATGTTAATTTAAACATGCTTTCATCAAGATTATCACTGATTTGTTCCACCATGTCTTCATTTCCAAATGTGTCAGCCATTTTTTGAGCTGTTTCCAATGCGACTTCTTTTTGAACTTCCAGTAATCCGGGATCAATAAAATTGTATAAAATATAATTGAATAGAGAAACTATTATTGTCAATAAAGCCATTGTTAAAAACAGATATTTAAATGCATCATTAAAAGAAATAAACCCCTCATTCATATCACGGGCTTCTTTTGCAGCTCTATACATAAAATATAAACCGATAATAATGCCAAACCATGATCCGTATTTAATAAGTATTTTTGGATCGATGAACCAAAGTACAAGATATACAATTATCACAGCTATAGCGCCGAAAATACCATTTTTTACCGAAGGATGTTCCATAACATGATTTTTTATATGTGAAAAATAATAATA
>Ga0256913_10000711_pt1 | contig 17245 bp, 18 predicted proteins | sample Axial_MatmetaG_FD_185970 | JGI IMG/M metagenome (GOLD analysis project Ga0256913, IMG submission 185970) | Deep-sea worm associated microbial mat communities from Axial Seamount, Juan de Fuca Ridge, Pacific Ocean - Axial_Mat | ecosystem: Environmental > Aquatic > Marine > Oceanic > Microbial... | reverse complement strand
TGATGAAGCTCAAAATGACTCAGATGATGATGCTCAAAACGATTCAGATGATGATGCTCAAAACGATTCAGATGATGATGCTCAAAACGATTCAGATGATGAGACTCAGAACAACTCAGATGATGATGCTCAAAACGATTCAGATGATGAGACTCAGAACAACTCAGATGATGATGCTCAAAATGATTCTGATGATGAGACCCAGAACAACTCTGATGATGATGCTCAAAACGATTCAGATGATGAGACCCAGAACAACTCTGATGATGATGCTCAAAATAGTCTAGAAGATGATGGAATAGATATGAGTGCTTTAGATGATGTAGATAGTACCTCTCCTTCTGATCATGACTCATCAGATAGCTCTACTGCTCCTACAATGCAAGATATATTTGTAGATAGTGGTAGTAGCTCTAGTGGTGGTGATAGTGATGATATATTACCAGCACAATCAACTAGCAATAGTAATTCTGGTGGTTCATCTAACAGTGGAGATATTGGTAGCGTGTCTGGCTGTGATGTTGACTCTTCATACTCAGTACCAGACCCTTCAGTAACTGTGACACCAGTAGAAGATATTCCTGTTGTTTGATAGTTATGATCTGTTAAGAGAGAGTTTTACTCTCTCTTAACTTGTGATAGACTCAAATTATTTACAAATACCCTCTTCAAAATAGACATAAATAAAATCTCAATTATAATCCCATAGTAATTTCAACTTTGACTAGTAACAATAAGTCATTTTTGATATAATCATCTTCAGATTATAAATAGGACTAAATAGATATGAATATATTTGATGATGATGATGAGTTTGTAGGTACACCAAAAAGCAACTATTTTGCCATAGCAAAAACAGCCAACCAGAACATAGTAGAGATGGAGATCGAAAAGATGTTCCAAAGATTGGCAATAGCAGAGAAGATGCTTGAAGAGAGAGATTTAGAAGAGGAGCAAGAGAGACTATTGAAGTCTATGATAATAGACCCAGAGCTAGAAGATAGAACAAATAGTATCTTTATAGAGTTGGTTGGCAACATAGTCACACAGTGTGAATAGAATTTGATAGATTGTTATAGGATTTGAATTTGTTAAGTGCAGTAGAGAGAAAGATAGAGCAGTATATAGCTCAGTTGGGTGATAAAGAGGTAGATAGGTTATACCAAAAACTTCCTCATGGCAAACGACTTCGTGCAAAACTTATACTAAAGATAGCAGGTGGTAGTCTAAAGGCTATCAAGACTGCTGCGGTAGTAGAGATGATACATGCTGCTAGTTTACTGCATGATGATGTAATAGATGATGCCTATACTAGACGCAATAAACCATCCATAAATGCTATATATGGTGATAAGATAGCCATCATGTTAGGTGATATATTGTACTCCAAAGGCTTCTATGAACTTAATGATATAGATAAAAATGTATCTAAAGTGATATCTAATGCTGTCACACAATTGAGTCTTGGGGAGTTAAATGATGTCCTATTGTCAAAGAGCTTCAATAGAGACAAATCACTCTATATGAAGATGATATATCAAAAGACAGCTTCACTCATAGAGGCTAGTAGTGAAGCAGCTGCACTCTTGGCAGGTAAGAGGGTAGAGCCATATCGTATATATGGACGCAATTTGGGTCTAGCTTTTCAAATGATAGATGACCTACTAGATATCACATCAGATAGTAAAACTCTAGGCAAACCAGCTCTTCATGATTTTGTAGAGGGTAAGACCACTCTGCCATATATCTATCTATACGAGAGCCTATCACTAGAGGATAGAGATATATTGGTATCATTCCATGCAAAAAGGTTGTCTATCAAGGAGGAGGAGTGGATCAAAACACAAATGCAAAAGTACCATATCATAGAGCGGAGTTATGGTGAAGCCAAATTATTGATAGATGAAGCTATAGAGATGATGCAAAATGTTGAAGAAGAGGCATTAAGTAGTATAGCAAAAGATATGATAGATAGGAGTTTTTGATGTATTATCAAGTAGTAAGTTTCAATTATAAAAAGTGTGAATTATCTATTAGGGAAAAGTTGGCACTTGCCAATGATTTTGAAAAAAAGGCTATGCTTGATAGATTGGTAAGTTTCGATTTTATCCATGAAGTTTTTATAATATCTACTTGTAATCGTATAGAGGTGGTGGTAGCTACTAGAGATAATTTTGCTACATATCATGCTATATTGGGACTCTTTTCGCGAAGTAGTGGTATAAACTTCTATGAGCTTGAGTCTATAGCCCAAAAGATGGATGATGAGGAGGCTATAAGACATCTCTTTGCTGTGGTGTCATCTCTTGACTCGCTTGTCATAGGAGAGTCTCAGATAACTGGTCAAGTCAAAGAGGCTTTTAGATTTTCTCATGCCAATGGTTCAGCTGGTAGAAAACTCAACCGTATCATCTCATATGCAGTCAAGTGTGCAGCAGAGGTAAGAAATGCTACCAATATATCACAAAATCCTATATCTATAGCATCTGTAGCAGTAGCTCAAGCAGCAGATATAATGGGTGACAATTTAGCAGGTATGATTGGTATAGTAGTGGGTGCAGGTGATATGGGTAAGTTAGCTGCAAAACATCTTTTGAGATCAGGCTGTGATGTGGTTCTTATAGGTAGAGATCTAGAGAAGATAGAGCAGGTAGCAGAGGAGCTAGGAGAGAATGTAAAGGTAGATATGATAGAAAATTTACCAAAATATATAAATCGTTATAGATTACTCTTTAGTGCAACTTCATCTACTGAACCTATCGTTACCAAAGATATGGTGGAGGATAGAGATATTAAAAGATTGTGGTTTGATATGGCTATCCCACGGGATATTGAGGATATGGAGATCGATAAATTGCAGATATTTCGCATAGATGATCTCAAAGATATATCAGCTACCAATCATGCACTTCGTCAAGAACAGGCTCTAAAAGCTAGTGAGATAGTAGATAGATATAGGGATGATTTTTATCAATGGCTTAGAGCATTATCTGTAGAGCCTGTCATCAAAGATATGCGTCTACAAGTAGCCAATGTGATAGATATAGAGTTAGATAGAGCTATCAAAAAGGGTTTTGTACCCAAAGAGTATGAAGCCAATATCAAAAAGATGGCCAAGCAGATGTTCAATAGATATCTACATAAGCCTACAGTAAGAATGCGTCAAAGTTCGCGAGAGAAAGAGGGTGCAGGTGGTATAGAGTCACTCAAAAAGATATTTGATATAGATACAGAGAATATAAATTATAAACAGTATAAAAAAGATCATCATAAAGGATATAGATCGTGAGAGTTACGCAACTATTGATACCAACTACAAAAGAGACCCCAAATGATGCTTCATTGGCTAGTCATATCTACCTTTTGAGAGGTGGATTTATCCAAGGTGTAGGTAGTGGATTGTATAATTTTTTGCCACTAGGTAAGATAGTACTGGATAGGGTCAAAGCTATAGTCAAAGAGGAGCTAGATAGAGCAGGGTGCCAAGAGGTGAGTTTGGGATTTGTGACACCATCTAGCTATTGGCAAGAGAGTGGTAGATTTGAAAAATATGGCAAAGAGTTGTTGAGATTTAAAGATCGTAAAAACAATGATTTTGTATTGGGTCCAACACATGAAGAGATGATGGTAAACTTGGTTAGACAGACAGTCAAGAGTTATAAGGCATTACCACTAAATCTATATCAAATCAATCTTAAGTTTCGTGATGAGATTAGACCTAGATTTGGGTTGATGCGAGGACGCGAATTTTTGATGAAAGATGGATATAGCTTTCACTCATCCATAGAGGATATGCAAAGAGAGTTTGCCAACATGGAGGAGAGTTACAAGAGGATATTTAGTAGATTGGGTCTCAATTTTCGTGTAGTAGATGCAGATAGTGGTGCTATAGGTGGAAGTGGAAGCAAAGAGTTCATGGTATTGGCTGATAGTGGAGAGGATACTATAGTAGTATGTAGTGAGTGTGACTATGGAGCCAATATAGAGGCTGCTACAAGAGTAGCTAAAGTTTGTGAAGTAGAGCCACCTGAGGCACTATATGCTAAATTTCATACACCAGATACTACTACTATAGATGAGCTTAGTAAATTTTTTAGAGTAGATCCATACTATCTCATCAAGGTAGTTGCAAAAAAAGCTATATTCGATGGTGGAGAGAGTAGGGTAGTTCTGTTTGCTATGCGTGGTTTGGATGATCTGCAAGAGACAAAGGCATGTAACGCTATAGATGCCAATGAGTTGGTAGATGTCTCATCAGATGAGTTGAGTAGTGTAGGGTTGGTAGCGGGGTATATGAGTCCTACTGTTGTACCTGATGGTATAGAGGTGGTATTTGATAGTGAACTCAAAGATGCTACACACCTCATATGTGGTGCTAATGAGATCGATTATCATCTAGTAGGTATAGACCTCAAAGGTTATGATGCAAAGTATGTAGATATAGTATCAGTAAAAGAGGGGGATAGATGTCCACACTGCCAAGGTTCATTGAGATATACTAAAGGTATAGAGGTGGGGCATATATTTCAATTGGGTACTCAATACTCCAAGCCATTGGATGCTACATTTTTGGATGAAAATGGCAAATCAAAGCCATTTGAGATGGGTACATATGGTATAGGTGTGAGTAGACTATTGGCAGCCATCATAGAGCAACACCATGATGATAGAGGTTGCATATGGACGAAAGAGTCTACACCATTTGCATTGACTATCATCATATCCAATATCAAAGATGAAGCTCAAGTAGCACTAGCAGAAGATATATACTCTAAGCTTAGAGATGATGATGTAGAGGTGTTGTTAGATGACCGCAAAGAGAGATTTGGTTTCAAGATGAAAGATTTTGAACTTATAGGTACTCCACTAGCTCTAGTGATAGGCAAAAACTTATCAGATGGTAATGTAGAGATAGTCAAGAGAGATGGCTTAGAGAAGTTGGTGATACCATCTGATGATATACTAGATAAGCTCAAAGAGTTGTTATGATATTTCTTATAGTTCCATTTTTATTGGCTGAGTTGATACTATCACTTCAGGTGGTAGAGTCTATAGGTGCATTGTGGAGTGTGATATGGATCATAGGTACTATTATACTAGGTACTACACTACTAAAAAATAGTAGCTATACTATTATGGGAAATTTAAATGCTGTATCTATGGGTAAATTAGATCTACAAAAATTTCAAAATGCAAGTATGTCATATATACTTGGCTCTATAATGTTGATAGTTCCTGGTATATTGAGTGATAGTTTTGGTATTTTAGCACTTGGGTATACACTCTATTTACAATTTGTTGCTAAAGTTACACCTGAAAAACAAAATTTTAACCAAAAAGGAGATGATGATGTCATTGATGTCGAAGTTGTTGATGAGTACAATAGCCATAACAGTAGCACTTAGTGCAGATATGAGTGAGAAAGATCTCACAAAATACTTCAAGAAATATATAGTTAAAAATCCTTCTGCTAAAGTGGTAGGAGTAGATATATTAGATATCCGAAGAGTCAAAGATCATAAAGAGTGGAAAGCCTATCTTACAATTATGAATATCAACCATCAAGGCAAAGATGTAGCTGTGCCACAGACAGTTTTTGTCAATGGTGACTTGATAGCTTCTAAATTGGTAGATTTCAAGAGAAATATGGACTATGGCAAAGAGATCAAGCCAAAAGTACCAAACTCACTATATGATAATGCTCATCTACTATTTGGTAATAGAGATGCAAAGCATAAGATATTGGTATTTTCTGATCCTCAATGTCCATACTGTATGGAGGTAGTACCAGAGATAATCAAAGCAACAAAAGAGCATCCAGAGACTTTTGCACTATACTACTACCACTATCCTCTTTTAAGATTGCATCCTGTATCTGGTGTATTGGTTCGTATCATGTATATAGCTCAAGAGCTAGGTCGTATGGATGTGGTGGAGAGACTATACTCTCTTCAGATCAATCCACATGAGACTAATGTAGATAAGATCATAGAGGCTGTCAAAAAACATACAGGTTTTGTGGTGACAAAAGAGTCTCTAGATGATAAAAAAGTTTTGGATGCTATAGAGCATGATGAAAAGAGTGCCAATAGAATGATGGTAACAGGAACTCCAACCATATATATGGATGGTGAATGGGATAAGATGAGAGATAGATATAAACTTTTTATAAAATAGGTAATTTAAGCAATGAATATAATTATAGCAACTAGGGCTAGTAACCTCGCTCTATGGCAAGCGTACCATATCAAAGATAGGATAGAGGATAGTTTTCCAAATGTAAAGGTATCGCTCAATGAGATAACTAGTCGTGGTGATAAGATATTGGATAAACCATTGGCACTTGTAGGTGGCAAGGGGCATTTCACCAAAGAGTTAGAGGATGAGATGTTGGCAGGAAATGCCCATTTGGCTGTCCACTCTCTAAAAGATGTACCAACCTATATACCAGATGGATTGGAGTTGGTCGCTATCACAAAGAGAGCCGATCAGAGTGATCTATTTTTGTCACACAAATATAGAGGTTTAGATGAGTTACCTATAGGTGCAGTGGTAGGTACTACAAGTCTAAGAAGAAGAATGCAGATACTACAGAAGCGTCCAGATCTTAGAGTCAAAGATCTTAGGGGTAATGTAAATACAAGACTTAGAAAATTGGCAGAGGGTCAATATGATGCTATAGTATTGGCATATATAGGATTGGCAAGACTTGATCTTATAAAAGATATACCATTTACACAGAAGCTATCTTTTATGATACCACCTATGGGACAAGCTGCACTCGGTATAGAGATAGTAAGTGGTGATGAGAAGATCAGAGAGATAGCTATGAGTCTCAATGACCAGCCTAGCTATATATGCACCAAACTAGAGAGAGACTTTGTATCCAAGATAGGTGCTGGGTGCTCTGCTCCCGTAGCAGTAAATGCGGTGATTGATGGTGAAAGTATCACTATTAGAGCGATGTTGGGTTATCCAAATGGTACAAATATCATAGAAAGAGAGCTTAGTGGTAGAGTAGACTCATGTGATACATTGGGAGTAGAGTTAGCTCAAGAGATGATAGATAATGGTGCATTAGAGATACTATCAAAGGCTGAAGAGATAGCATTCAAAGATGAGATGCCTGAGAGATTGTAGGGGGGTAGCAAGGCTATCTCTTGAGTCTCTTTTTTGATTGTTGGAGTTTATTGCATAAATAGTATAATCTTAGTCATAATTTAAATACTATTGGATATAATCGCGTTAAAAAAGAGGTACAATGGACTCTTGTAATCCACAAACAGATATATATATACCAACACCATCACCACATGACCCCGATACCAATGGACATTTTGGGATATTTGGGGGGCGTTTTGTCCCTGAGACACTTATGCCTACACTAGAGCAACTTAGATTAGATTATGAATCTGTACGATTTGATAGAGAGTTTTGGGCAGAGGTGGACTACTATTACAAAAACTTTGTAGGGAGACCATCATCTCTATATTTTGCTCAAAATCTAAGTAGAGAGTTAAACGCAAAGATATACCTCAAAAGAGAAGATCTCAACCATACAGGAGCTCACAAGATCAACCATACAGTAGCCCAAGCACTATTGGCAAAGAGATTGGGTAAGAGGAAGATCATAGCAGAGACAGGAGCAGGTCAACATGGCGTGGCTACTGCTACAGTCGCTGCACTATTTGGGCTAGAGTGTGAAATCTTTATGGGGGCAAAAGATGTAGCTAGACAGGAGTTAAATGTATTTCGTATGAAGCTCTTGGGGGCAAAGGTACATGCAGTAGAGTCAGGTAGCCGTACACTCAAGGATGCTATGAATGATGCTATTCGCCACTGGGTAACTCATGCTAGAGATACATTCTATGTCATAGGTACAGTTGCAGGACCTCACCCATACCCTATGATGATCAGAGATATCCAATCCATCATAGGGTGGGAAGCGAAGGCTCAGCTCCATAGTGTAGAGGGTTGTCTACCAGATAAAGTGATAGCTTGTATAGGTGGAGGCTCAAATGCACTTGGTATATTCAACCACTTTTTAGGAGATGATAGTGTAGAGTGTATAGGTATAGAGGCTGGTGGATTTGGACTAGATAGCAAACATGGATGCTCTCTAGCCAAGGGTAGTCCAGGTGTACTGCATGGTCAGTTGAGTTATCTACTCCAAGATGAGGATGGTCAGATAGAGGAGGCACACTCTATATCAGCAGGGCTTGACTATCCAGGTATAGGTCCAGAACATGCATATCTCAAAGATGAAGGTATAGTCACTTATGACTATATTACAGATGATGAAGCGATAGATGCTTTTGTATGGCTATCTCAATCAGAGGGGATTATACCAGCATTTGAGAGTTCTCACGCTGTAGCATATCTCAAGAAGATGACTCCTGAGCAGATAGAGGGCAAGATCATCCTTGTCAATCTATCAGGTAGAGGTGACAAAGATATGATACAAGCCCAGCAGATACTAAGCGATAGAGTGGATTGAGTAGTATTGAAGTGTACTATATGTAGTCAAGAGAGCAAACTATTTGAAGATACCAAGAGTCATATAGAGTATCTTGAGTGTCAATCATGTAGAGCTATCTCCAAATCACATGAAAATTTTGTTGATTTTGATGAGCAGAAGAGACGATATGATCTGCATGACAACAATGAAGATGATATAGGCTACCAGAGATATTTTCAAAGATTTATAGATTTTACTCTTCCTCATATAAGAGGAGCAAAGAGGGCTTTGGATTTCGGTTGTGGTGCTACATCTCTACTCTCTCAGATGCTCGAAAGTCATGGTATTGAGTGTGATATATATGACCCTATATACCACCCAAATAGCTCATATATAGATGGTAGATATGATCTGATCGTATCTGTAGAGGTCTTTGAGCATCTACATGACCCAAAAGAGGTATTTGGAAGATTGATAAATCTACTCAACCCAGATGGATATATAGCTATACAGACAGCTTTTTGTCCTAGCAATAGAGATGAGTTTTTGGATTGGTACTATCATTTAGATCCTACACATATCATATTTTTTAGGGTAGAGACATTTGAGTATCTAGCTAGAGAGTTTGGAGTAGAGATAGTGTATCAAAATGAGAAAAATATGATACTTTTTCAAAAGAAGTCTATAGGTACAAATCTATAGATATACCCCACCCAATATACCATCCTCTCTAGCACCTGTCACACTACAGAGTTCTACACTCTCAAGATGGATTCGTTTATATGCCAACCAAGCAAATGCCATAGCTTCCAACTCATCTGCATTTTGGGCTATGAGTAGTTGTATATTTGGCATGAGTGACTGTAAACGCTCTACTAGTAGAGTATTTTTGGCTCCACCACCACAAAGTAGTAGTATATCTCTTGAGAACTTTAGCACCTCATTGGAGATAGAGATAGCAGTAAGCTCAAGTAGAGTTCTCTGTATATCTTGTGGTTTTGCATCTATAAAATTGTTCAAGATATCACTAAGCCACTTCTCATTGAACCTCTCTCTGCCTGTAGTTTTGGGATATGGTAGGGTGAAGTACTCATCTTGAAGCATAGACTCTAGTAGTGGGAAGATGACCTTGCCACTACTAGCCCACTCACCACCTCTATCATATCTTTGTGATAGATTTTTGTATATCCAGATATCCAATAGTACATTGCCACATCCTGTATCATACCCTATAACCCTCTCATCCAATACCGATATATTTGCCATCCCACCTATGTTGACTATAGATATACTGCCTCCCATATCACCAAATAAAAATTTGTGAAATGATGGAGCAAAAGGGGCTCCCTTGCCACCTAGTGCTATATCTTTGCGTCTAAAGTCAGCTACTGTAGGGATATTTGTTATAGTGGAGATGATAGATGGATCACCCAACTGCATAGAGTGTGGATATCTCCCATTTGGGTCATGCCATAGTGTCTGTCCATGTGAACCTATAGCAGTGATAGAGGTAGGCTCTATAGAGTTCTTCTCCATAAGATCTTGGATCGCATTGGCAAACAATACCCCCAATCGGTGGTCAATCTCACCAATCTTTTGTAGCGTAAGTGTGGCTTTATTGTTGATAGCTCCTATGATATCATCTTTTAGGGCTTCATCAAATGGATACTCTATGGAGGTCAAGAGTTTGCAACTACTCTCATCTATGCTACACAAAACAACATCTACTCCATCAAGCGATGTACCTGACATCAGACCTATATATAGCTCACTATGACTCATATTAGTATATTAAACCAAAATTATACATTTCTCTATATAGATGCTTTCAATCCATAAAAATAGCTTTGGATATGCACTATAGCTTTCTCTGTCAGTTTCTCTATAAGTGACTCTAATTTATCTCGTTTTTTCCATATCTGCTTCTCTACTTTTGCTAGAGTCTGAAGCTCATTTTTAGCAATACTTTTGACATCTACACTATCTATCAACCCTATATCCTTGGCTCTATGAGCTGAAAATATATGTGCATCTGCATAGCTTTTTGAGTCATTGATATCCAACCCTCTAGCAGTAGCTACATCTCTAACAAATAGATCATATGTATCCTTTGTGAGCTGTTCTAACTCTGCTCTCTCTAGTGGTGTCCATTTTCGTAGTGGTGTACCTGCTTGTTTGTATGCTCCTTGCTGCACTATTTGAGGCTCTACACCTATATTGTCTAGTAGTGTTTTGATATTGGCACTCTCCATAATGACACCTATTGATCCTATGATAGCACCTGGATTGGCTATAATCTTATTGGCATATATAGAGCTATAGTAGCTACCACTAGCCATTATACCAGAGGCATAAGCTACTACTGGTTTGTGCTTTTTGAGCTCTTTTATCGCATATGCTATCTCTATAGATGGAGCTACAGAGCCACCTGGAGAGTTGACTGTAAATAGGACTCCTTTGATACCCTTATCCTCTTGGGCTTTCTCTATCTGCTTGACTATCTTATCGCTACTCACTATAGCACCTGATAGTTCTATCTCTTGTAGATTGGCAGGGTCTGATATAGGCTCTTGAGGAGTAAACACCACTACAACTATGAGAAGAAATATCATTCCCCAAAAGTGCTTACCAATCCACTCTATAGTATTACTTATCGCTTTTAACATTTTTATCCTTGATATCTTTAGACTATATCGCTCTATCTACTCTTCTTTATACCTGCTTTAAATTGAGCTATGCAGTTGTTGCACTCTTTTACTTTATTGTTATCTATCACATCTTTTAGTATATCATAATTCAGTATCTTGATATGTTCACCTGTCTTGACCTCTATTATCTTCTCTTTTTTGAACTTCTTAAATATCCTAGATAGTGTCTCTGGTGTTAGATTTAGGATAGCTGCTATCTCGTTATACTTCAGTTTTGTGAATATCTCTACATTCTCTATGAGCATCTTAGCTACTTTTGCCTCTGATGAGAATATAGTCTCTTTATGTATGAGAGAAGATAGTACCATCACTTTGGAGGTCAATGATTTTATCAACTCCAAAGAGAATTGACCATCAGATAGGTTTTTGAGAATATAATCAAAGTGTATCATAGCCACTTTGCCATCTGTTACAAATTCACAACTCGCAGGAAATGGTTGATTTTCAAAACATGCATACTCACCTATCATAGCAGGTGCTTCAAATCTATTGATCTGTATCTGAGTACCTTTGGGAGTCGTTTTGTACAGTTTGACTGTACCTTCAAGTATGATATAGAGATAGCTACTCTGATCTCCCTCATAAAAAACTATACTATTTTTTGTAAAAGTTCTAGTGATAGCATTCTGTTTTAGCTCTACTAAGTATCTATCAGAAACTTTTGAAAAAAGTTGAATATCTGTTAGGTTATACATACTACTGCTCTTCAAACCAGCTCAATTGTTCTCTTAGTTTTACTACTTCACCTACTATGATAAGGGCAGGTGTCGGTAGACCACTTGCTAACTCCACTATAGTATCTAGTGTACCTACTATAGTCTTCTCATCTTTGGTAGTCCCTCTACTGATGACTGCTACTGGATAGCTAGGCGACTTGCCTATCTCTATGAGCTTTTTAGTGATGGTTTTAAGTCTATGTAGACCCATCAAGAAGATGATAGTATCATCAGTCTTATAGTTTTCCCATGGTATCTGAGAGTGGTTTTTATCTTTGGACTCATGTCCTGTAACTACACGAAATGATACAGTGATACCTCTATGTGTCACTGGTATACCTGCATACTCTGGTACTGCTATAGCAGAGGTGATACCAGGTATAAACTCAAACTTGATATCTCTATCTCTAAGGTATATACCCTCTTCACCACCTCTACCAAAGACAAATGGATCACCACCCTTGAGTCTCACTACAGAGTCATACTTGAGAGCATTTTGGTAAATTACCTCATTGATTTCATCTTGAGGTATTGTATGGTGACTATCCTCTTTGCCTACATATACAAATTCGCACCCATCTTTTGCCTCTTTTAGTATATCTGGATTGGCAAGACGATCATATATGATCACATCAGCCTCTCTCACCAATCTTAGTGCTTTTACAGTCAATAGCTCTATATCTCCAGGACCTGCACCTGTCAAGTACACCTTACCCATTATTTATCATCCTTAAGTTGGTAGATAAATATCCCTGATGGGTGCTTGACTTGAAAGATTTCTCTCTCCAAGAACCACCCTTTTGTATTGATGATATTTACTTGGTTTGTGTCATTGACTGATACATATAAAGAGTCATCCAGATTTGACCATCTTACATGGAGTATCTTACCTGTAAATGTAAAGCTCTTAATTATCTCTAAAGTTTTGGCATCTATGATCTGCATAGTTGGAAAATCTTTTCCCGAAAATGTAACCGCTAGATACTTCTTGTCTGGACTGAGAGCTGTGAATACTGGTAACCCTTGCACCTCTATATTTTTGATAAACTTAAATGATGGATCATATACCATCACCTTATTGTCTCCTACAGCTGGTATAAATATCCTATCTTTGCTAAGACTCCAAAAGCCAAAGTGAGGTACTTTGAGTACTGGTCTATTGCCATCAGCTGTGATTTTGATATTTGAAAACTCCATCTTGTCCAGATCTATCACACCAAATGATTTGCTTAGGAAAAATCCTACTATATAGGTGTTGCCTCTAATCATAGCATCAAATGGCATCTTGCCTACTTTGAACTCTTTGAATATCTTGAACTTTGGAGTACCTTTGCCACTATTTTCATCTTTGAGTACAGTCACTTTATCGCTATCCATTTGAGCAAATATGAGATAATCTTTATATATCTTGATACCTACATTTTTTGATCCTGTCTTTATCTTCTCTATAGGTTTTAGATCTCTTGTGAGAATATCTACCGATTTATCATCATAGTTGGCCACTGCAACAAAATTTTTGCCTATGATAAATCCTATAGCTGACTTGCTAGTCTTATACTCATTGAGTATCTTTTCACTCACAGGGTCAAACCTCACTACATAACCATCACGACTGATGAGATATGCATCATCACCATCAAATTTGATAATACCATGGTTCATATTGTGCATATTTTCCATATGTGATTTGGTCAAACCTTTGCTAATGATAGCTAGTGAACTATCCTCTCTCTCTACTACAAATATCTTCTCTTTGGCATTTGGTGTAGCCGCTACAAGCAATCCTGTAGATAGTAGACTCGCTACCAATATATCTTTTAATCTTTTTTTCATCTATACTCCTTTTGTCTGTTCATCACTAAGATAACATGATGGATCTTCTGCCCACATGTCACCATGTATTGCATATGCCCTGCTTCTTGAGCCACCGTTACATATATTTAGATATTGGCACTCTTGGCACTTGCCACTCAACTCTCTAGGATAGACTCTCAGCTTTTGTAGTAGCTCTATCGGTTCATTTGTCCATATATCTGAAAAATCTTGGTTGAGGATATTGCCTATCTTTGTAGGGAAGAATGGATCAGGCTTTACGAACCCTTCACTATCTATATTGAGTAGTTTTCTTCCTGCACTATTGCCACCCCATGCTATAAGTCTACGCTTCATCTCATCAGCTAGTTTTGGATATCTCTCTATAAATCTATCATAAAATAAGATAGCATCCATCTCCATATTGCCTGTCACTATCTCTATATCTCTACTATCATCATGATACTCAAATGCTTTGTCTAGTATAAAATTGACTGCTTTAATTCGCTGCTCTTTTGTCAAGTCCATCTTTAGGTTTTCAAGCCCTCTACCTGAGTAGACTAGATGTGATATATATACCTTGGGTATAGAGTGTCTCTCAGCTAGATCAAATATGAACTCCAAATCATCATATGTATCTTTGGTGATAGTAAATCTGATACCAACTTTTGTCTTGCCGTAGCTATTGAGTAGATCCACAGCTTTCATAGACTCTACAAAAGAACCCTCAAGTCCACGAAATGCATCATGCACCTTCTCGCTACCATCTATACTGATACCTATATAGTCAAATGTATCCAATATCTTCAATGCATTGCTCTTCTTGACATACAATCCATTGGTAGATAGATATGTAACTATACCTATCTCTTTGCATTTAGTTGCTATATCATAGATATCTTTTCTTGTAAGTGGTTCACCACCTGAAAATATGATAAACTTCACTCCATTTGCTTTGAGTTTAGGTAGTGTATCCATGATATCTTCTGTAGTCAGAGTATCTACAGCATCCAAGTCTGCTTTGGAGTAACAGTGTAGACATGATAGGTTGCATCTATTGGTGAAGTTCCATATAGCTATACTTCCATCAAGTACCCTAGCTGGTTTTCCTGCTACAACTGAGTTGAGCAAATTAGAGAGTCTAAACATACTAATTCTCTTTTGTGTTGGATTTGAATGAGAGGATATATCTAGTGATACTATCCAACTCATCTTTGGTCAATTTAAATGGTGGCATTGCATTTCGAGAATATCCAAAAACTTTAGATACCGATGCTGGATCAGTTATCATAGCTCTTATCTCATCAGCATCTCTTTTGGATGCTATCTGTGCAAATGACGGTCCAAATGCTTCTGCACTCTGGTGGTGACAACCCCAGCAATATGTCTCAAACACTTTTTTGCCTGACTGGGCATATAGTGATAAAGTCATAGATAATGCAAAAGTTATAAAAACTCTTCTCATTGTTCTTCTCCACATGAATAAATTCAAAGATGAATAATAACATTATTTTATTTTAGAGACTTGATTTTTGGTAAAAAGTTGATAAAATTATAGTATTCTATTGAAAATTTGATATAATCTTTTTGAAAATAAATGATTACAAAGAAGTTGATATGGTATTGATGATAGATAACTACGATAGTTTTACATATAATGTAGTGCAGTATTGTAAAGAGTTGGGTGCAGATCTAATGGTCATAAGAAATGATGAGATGAGTATAGATGAGATAAAGGCATTAAATCCAGAGAAGATCATACTATCTCCAGGACCTGCTACACCAAATGAGGCTGGTGTTACGCTAGATGTTATTAGAGAGTTTGCTGATACTACACCGATATTTGGTATATGTCTAGGACATCAGAGTATAGCTCAAGCATTTGGAGGTGAAGTGATAAAGGCCAAAAATATGATGCATGGCAAAACTTCACAAGTCAAAGTAGATGAAGATAGTGAAATTTTCAGAAATTTGCCCAATGAGTTTAGAGCCACTAGATACCACTCATTGACAGTAAACCAAGATAATTTACCACAAGATATAGTAGCTACAGCACATAGTATGGATGATGATGAGATAATGGCACTTAAGATAAAGGATAGGGATATATATGGAGTACAGTTTCATCCAGAGTCAATCATGAGCGAATATGGTCATGAGATGTTGGATAATTTTTTAAAGTTATAATATATAGTATAGATGTAGAGTGACACAGCCACTCTACATATGGTTATCTATAGCTCTTCAGCATGTTTTGCTAGATAATCAGCCACACCATCAGTATCAGCTTTCATACCTTCATCACCTTTTACCCAACCAGCAGGACACACTTCACCATACTCATTAGTAAATAGCATAGCATCTATCATACGAAGCATCTCATCTATATTTCTGCCAAGTGGAAGATCGTTGACTACTGCATGTCTCACTGTACCATCAGCATCTATAAGGAATGAACCTCTAAGTGCTACAGAGTCACCTAGTAGTACATCATAATCTCTTGCTATCTGCTTAGTAAGATCTGCTACTAGTGGATACTTCACTTGACCTATACCACCCTCATTGATTGGTGTATTCTTCCATGCAAAGTGGCTAAATTGTGAATCTATAGAACACCCTATCACATTGATACCTCTGTCTTGAAACTCTTTAAGTCTATGGTCAAAAGCTATGAGCTCTGAAGGACATACAAAAGTAAAATCAAGTGGATAGAAGAATAGTACTGCACCCTTCTCACCTAAATTTTCATATAGATTAAAATCTTCTACTATTTGGTTGTCACCCAATACTGCTGTTGCTGTGAAATCTGGAGCTTTATTTGTTACGATCATTTCTCTTCCTTATGGATAATTTTTATTGATAAGGGTATGATACCATACTCTATTGAAAGTAAGATAAAAATTATCCTTTATATTATCTACCAAATAGATATCTCAATCCAATAGCCACACTCAAATCCAAAGTATCACCATTTGATAATCTACCTCTAGGTGTTGAAACTTCGATATAGATAAGATCATCATATGTTTTGGCTCCAAATGTATACTGTAATGATAAGATATTGGTTTTGATGTTATAACTTCCTAGATAATCACCACTTGTAGGCAACATAATATTACTACCTCCTGCGATACGGATAGAGTCACTGATATCATATTGGAGATATAGTTCTGTACCTATGCTATCAAAATAGATACCAAGATCATCATTCATATGATTTTTTGTATATGATACTATACTATTGATACTATATCTATCTCTTTTGTATGTAAAGCCCAATATATATGATTGGTCATTACCATCTATACCTATATCAACCATATGCTCTGTAATGTTGTCAAACTTTGCATATGCTATAGAGGCACCGATATATAGATAATCGGAGTATTTGTATATAATGCTACCTGATAAGTTGTATTGATACTCTGTATCTATATTTTCAGGTGCAAGATGAGTAGGTTGAAATTGTAACTTTATTTTGTATCTATCATGTTTTGTTTTGATCTGAATGACTCTATCGGGTCTACCTGTACCAGAGTCACCACCATCTG
>Ga0256913_10000710_pt1 | contig 17271 bp, 17 predicted proteins | sample Axial_MatmetaG_FD_185970 | JGI IMG/M metagenome (GOLD analysis project Ga0256913, IMG submission 185970) | Deep-sea worm associated microbial mat communities from Axial Seamount, Juan de Fuca Ridge, Pacific Ocean - Axial_Mat | ecosystem: Environmental > Aquatic > Marine > Oceanic > Microbial... | reverse complement strand
CCCGTCATTTTTGTAGGAAAAATCAATTCTGCCAAAGACATTAAATTCATTGAAGATAATTACGGGGCTGAATATGTAGCGTTAGGACGTGCCCTTGTAGCCGATCCTGAATTTGTTGGTAAATACCTCGGAGAGACAAAAGGCCTGATCAGGCCGTGTCTGGCTTGTGCCGAAGGTTGCCTGGGTGGTGTGAAAGGTGGAAAAGGACTGGGTTGTGTTGTGAACCCGCGTGTGAATACCGGTCTGCAAAAAGCTGTCAGGGCGGCTGAAACAAGAAGATATGCTGTTGTTGGCGGTGGTTTGGCCGGGATGCAGGTGGCCATTACTTTGCGTGATAAAGGTCACCAGGTGGATCTGTATGAAAAAAATGAATTGGGAGGACAGTTTAATCTGGCTTTCCTTCCTCCGAATAAATCAAACCTGAAAGAGATAGTTGATTATTTTGTGGAAGAGCTCATGCAGCAGGAAGAACCGAAGGTCAATGTGATCAGGGAAGAAGCAACGTCTGATATTTTGGAAAAAGCAGGATATGATGGTGTGATTATGGCTACAGGTGCCGTGCCTGCTGTTCCGCCGATTAAAGGATTAAAAGAGTTTTCCTGGACGGAATTTCTGGAAGATGAGCATCTGCCGAAAGATCAGAAAGTACTGGTGATAGGGGGAGGGCTGATTGGTATGGAAGTGGCCTCAAAGTTGGTCGAAGGTGGCAACCATGTCGTGATTGTTGAAATGCTGGACGAGATAGCCCGGGGTATGGAAATGATTGAAAAAGCCATGACCGTGAAGAAACTAAAAGCTAAAAACACGGAGATATTCCTGAACCATAAGGTGGTAGAAGTGGATGGTGACAGGGTGACGATTGAAAGTGAAGAAGGAACCAAAACGATTGGGGGAGTGGATAAGATCGTTGTAGCAACCGGAATGAAAAGCTTTGTGCCGTTTGAAAAAGTGGGATCTGCACCGGTTTACCTGACAGGTGACGCCCAAAAGGTTGGCAAAGCCCAGGACGCTATCCGGAATGCCTACGAACTGGCTATGAGTTTATAAAAAAATATGTCTTTCCGGTATCAGTAGGTTCCGGAAAGACATGTTTGTAATTAACCGGATGAAGTATCCGTTTGTTGAAAAAAAAAGAATTATGGCGCAAAAAATTTATCCCGATTCGGGTGTGGAACTAACACCTTTTATTGCCAGAAACTATGATGCGGTAATAAATGCAGCATCCTTCGGGCTGTATAAAGGATTTATAAAAAAGGCGGTCAAAGAAATGCATATAAAACCTGAAGACCACATCCTTGATCTGGGATGTGGTACGGGACGCAATGCGGCTTTGATGGCGGATTACCTGTCGGAAAAAGGGAAAATAACCGGTGTTGACTTGTCGGAAGTGATGGAAAAACAATTCAACCGGAAGTTTGAAAACGATCCGCGTATCAGTTTTGTAAGGCAGCGCGCCGATGTGCCGTTCGACCTGGGAGAAAAGTTTGACAAAATTCTGATCAGCTTCGTTATTCACGGTTTCCCTCATGAAGTGAGATTAAAAGTGATTGAAAATGTTGTGACACACCTGAAACCGGGCGGGGAATTTTTCATTCTGGATTTTGCCGAATTCGATATGGATAAAATGCCGGCATTTCACCGGTTTGTTTTTAAAACCATCGAATGCAAATACGCTTTTGATTATATCGAACGGGACTGGAAAGAGATTTTAGGAGGGTATGCTTTCACTGATTTTGATGAGAAGTTTTTTATGAAAAAATACGTCAGGTTACTGAAGGCGGTGCTGAGAGCTGAAAAATAAAAACAACTATATATTATGAATTTGACATTTGCATTTGCTGTAAACACTGAAAACCTTTTCGAAAGAAGACACTTCGGAGACGCTGACAAATATTTGTTTTACGAGCAAAAAGACGGTGAGCTGGCTTTTTTATCCGAAACACCTAATCGTTTCAGAGACCTGGATGAAGAAGTGGAACACGGATCAAAGCGGAAAGGAAAAGCCATTATTGAATTTTTAAAAGAAAAAGGTGTCCATGTGCTTGTCTCAAAACAGTTCGGTAAGAACCTTAAGCTGGTGAACGAACATTTTATTCCCGTCATTATCGACCGGGAGATAGAGGATGTGAACGAGGTGCTTAAGATCTTGTATAAGCATGTTCACTGGTTTGAGGATGAATGGATTAACGAAAAACACGGGTACAAGCTGTTTATTATCAAAGCCGGTGTGCTGAAATCGGCTATTGAGTAAATTGGTGGTTATGCATGATACTCGTAGGGTCTGGCGGAAGTTTTATATTTTAGCTGCCTTTAAAAGTTAGCTATGCCCATTACCGATTATTTTTCAAAAGACCCCAACAAAAGGGCCAGATTTATCTTTGATCTGATTGCTCCGATATACGGAAAGATAGAAAAACATCAGGCCGAAAAATATGTGCGTACCATTAAAGTGCTGGACAAAGAAATTGGGATAGCAGGTAAAACAGTTCTGGACGTGGGAACAGGTACAGGTGCCTGGGCCGATATGTTTGTGGGGATGCAGGCGAAGGAAGTTCATGCTGTTGACTTATCACCAAAAATGCTGGAGGAAGCTCGCAAAAAACACCCTGAGATTACTTTCGAGAGGGGAGATGCGGAAAATCTGACGGAAATAGCCGATAAATCTTTTGATATAGTGACCGCTTCTTTTGTGTTGCATGGGGTGAAAGAAGAAAGGAGAAGAAAAATACTTTCCGAAATGAAACGGATTTCCCGGGAATTTGTCGTTATCAACGACTTCAGCGGGCGGACCGATCTGGCAATCTACATTCTTGAAACCCTGGAAAGAAGTGACTACAAAAAGTTTAAAGCCAATTTCTGCAACGAGCTGAAGAGTATGTTTCCGGATGTCAGGAAGGTGGAAACCGACAAAGGCAATGCTTTATATCTGGCCTTAACTGAAAAAGATTAAGACCCGGCGGTTTGTTCTCTGTGCTTCGGGGAAAATTTATTCGTTTCAGGATAATATAAATCTTTGGGGTTAAATGTCGGATCAGTTTAAGGTATATCCTATTTTTGTAAATTATTCCCTTGCCATAAAATCATATAAAAATGAAAAAGCCCCTGTTTACAATTTTACTTCTGTTAGCTGTTTTTTTTGGTTTTTCCCAACAGGAAAATGTTATTCATCATCAGCTGACGGTAAAAATAAATCCGGAAACATCACATATCCTGGTAATTGATACTGTTTCGGGTATACAAACAGATGAGTTTATTTTCAGTTTGAATGCAGCACTGACACCGACATCATTTTCTGAAAATATTAAAGCAAAGCTGGAGACATCGGATGTTGAAGCGGATGATGTAGGTATGGACAGAGAAGATAACAGCAGTGTGAAGCTAAAGAAGTGGAAAGTGAAGTTTAAAAAGGGGACGGGAAGTTTTGTAATCACTTATGAAGGAGAGATAAAAGCGCCTTTTTCGTCAGCCGAAGAGAATTATCAGCGTGGGTTTGCCGAGTCTCCGGGCATTATCAGTGAGGAAGGAATTTACCTGGCCGGTTCCACATATTGGGTGCCCACTGTAGAAGATAAACTGATGACATTCAGCTTGACAACTTCCCTGCCGGAGGGCTGGAAAAATGTTTCACAGGGGAAGCGTACAGCAGAAAGTGTTACCGAAGGACAACATTACGATACCTGGAAATGTAACAAACCTCAGGAAGAAATTTTCCTGATAGGTGCTGAGTTTAATGAATATGCATACACAATGAATAACGGTGTGGAAGCTATGGCTTTCCTGCGTACACCGGATGAGGGACTGGCTAACAAATATCTCGAGGTAACCGAACAATATATGAATATGTACGTTGGATTGATCGGACCATATCCCTACCCTAAATTTGCTCTGGTGGAAAATTTCTGGGAGACAGGTTACGGGATGCCTTCGTTTACACTGCTTGGCGAAAAAATTATCCGTTTTCCGTTTATCCTGCACTCATCTTATCCGCATGAATTGTTACATAACTGGTGGGGTAACAGCGTTTATGTTGACTTCAGTTCGGGAAACTGGTGCGAAGGGATTACGGCTTACGAAGCGGACCACTTAATCAAAGAGCAACGCGGACAAGGTGAGAATTACCGCCGTTCCACTTTACAAAAGTTTACCAACATGGTGGACGAGACCAACGATTTCCCGCTGAATAAGTTCCTGGCCCGGCACGATGCTGCCAGCGAAGCAGTAGGTTACGGTAAAGCGTTGATGATGTGGCATATGCTCCGGCGACAATTGGGCGATGATGATTTCAAAAAAGGAATGGCTTTGTTCAATGAGAACTTTAAGTTTAAAGTAGCCTCGTTTGAAGATATCCGCAATTCGCTGGAAACAGTTTCCGGAATGGATCTCAAGCCGTTTTTCGAGCAGTGGCTGACACGCACAGGAGCACCCGAACTGGCCATTCAGGATGTTAAAGCGGACAGATATAACACGCAATACCGCTTGTTGCTGACACTGGAGCAGAAACAATCTGCTGATGTTTTCATGGTCAACATTCCCATCGCCATTGCCACTGATAAGGGGTTGGATGTATTCGTGGTGGAAATGAATCAAAGAACTCAGGACTTTCAGCTGATGCCTTCCGGAAAACCGTTAAAACTGTCTGTTGATCCTCAATACGATGTTTTCAGGATTCTTAATCCGCTGGAAGTGCCGCCAACCTGGTCGAAAATACTGGCCAGCAAAGCAAATTATGTGATTTTGCCTGCTCAGGCCGATGAACAAAAAAAGAAACTTTATGAGGAATTTATGAAGCAATGGCAAGCTTCCGACCGTGATTCTTTTGAGGTTGTGTATGATAACGATGTTGACACTTTGCCTGCCGGACATACAACCTGGATCATCGGTTTTGAAAATAAATTTGCCGGTAAGATTAATGCTTCCCTGAAGAAATATCAATCATCAATTAGCGGAGACTCGGTTCTTTTGGAGAAGAAAAAAACTGATAAAATAAATCACAGTTTCATTCTTACGGTTTACGATGATCAAAACAGCAATGTCAACCATGCTTTTATTGCTATTGATAAAGAAGAGGCTATTCCCGGCCTCATTCGTAAACTGCCCCATTACGGCAAATACAGTTATCTGGCATTTGAAGGAGATGAGCCGGTCAATGTGGTCAAAGGCCAGTGGCCTGTGCTGAACTCTCCGATGGTCAGGGTGTTTGATGAAAAGGGACGTAATTTGAAAGTGACGGAAGAACGCCAGCCATTAGCTACCCTGGCACCTGTATTTTCGGAAAAACGGATGCTCGGACATATTAAATACCTGGCTTCAGATGAATTAAAAGGACGAGGATTAGGCACCTCCGAACTGGATTCTGCAGCGGCTTATATTGCCGGAAAATTTAAGGAATATGGCCTGCAACCTATGGATGATACATATTTCCAGGAGTTCACACATACCTTTCCTGACAAAGGAAAATTGTCTATGAAAAATGTGATAGGCATTATTTCCGGAACGGATGAAAAATTAAAAAACTCGCCGGTGGTTATCTCGGCTCATTATGATCACCTCGGACTGGGCTGGCCTGATGTGCGTACAGGTAACGAAGGCGAAATTCATCACGGCGCCGACGATAATGCCAGCGGGGTTTCTATCCTGCTTGAACTGGCCAAATCGCTGGGGAAATCACTGAAACCAAAACGTACGATCATTTTTGTAGCCTTCACGGGAGAGGAAGCCGGACTGATAGGCTCGCGCTATTTTGTGGATCATATGAAAGATTATTTCGATGGTGATGTCATAGCCGATATCAACCTTGATACTGACGGGCGTTTGTTCGACAATAAACTGATGGTCATCAACACCTCTTCAGCTAAAGAATGGAAATTTGTTTTTATGGGAACGGATTATACCACAGGTGTTAAAACCGATCTGATCACACAGGATCTGGATGCCAGCGATCAGGTGGCCTTCATTGAAAAGGGAATACCTGCCGTACAGTTGTTCTCAGGGCCCAATAAAGATTATCATCGCCCCTCCGATACTTATGATAAAATTGATGGTAAAGGACTGGTAAAAGTGGCGACGGTTGCCAAAGAAGTGCTGGTTTATATGGCCGACAGGGAAGAGCCGTTTGCGTTTACGGGAAAAATGCCTTCGGGAGAGATAGCAAAAAATACAGGTAAACCGAAAACAGAACGAAAAGCGGCTACAGGCTCTATCCCGGATTTTGCTTTTACGGGTGAAGGTGTGAAAATAGGAGCTGTTATGCCGGATTCACCGGCAGAGAAAGCCGGAATTGAAAAAGATGATATCCTCATACGTTTTGCCGGAAAAAAGGTGACGACACTTAAAGAGTATTCCGATCTTTTAAAAGAACACCAGCCGGGTGAAACGGTTGAGATAATCATTATGCGAAACGGGCAGGAAAAAGTCATATCATTGACCCTCGGAGAAAGGTAACTCATGTTGTAAAAAAAGGGCGGTTTTTTTTAGCGTTTTAAAAAGGACTACGTAAAACCCGTATTTTTATCGGAGCAGATAATTTATATTCAATCAAAATAGCGACAATGTATTATAGTTGTTTTTGCCATAGTCGTAAATTTCTTTGTATATTTGGTTGTAAATTAAGTGATTCAGATCCGGGAAATAAGATATTTTTTTAATTTGTTAGACAGTAAACATAACGGAGAAAAATCAGATTAACAAAACCCTTTCGGCATTCATATATAAAATATAAGATATGTCATAATCTTTATATAATTTTGCCGCCTGATCAAACGATATTAATGCATTAATATATATTATCATGGACCTGTCAGTCAGTTATTTAGGATTAAAAATCAAATCGCCTATCGTTGTAGGTAGTTCAGGCTTAACCTCTTCTGTGGCGAACCTGAAAAAAATTGAAAAAAGTGGTGCTGGTGCTGTCGTGCTCAAATCCATATTTGAGGAAGAAATTCAGCATGAATACAAGCATATTTTGAATAAGGAGGAAGGCCTGGAAGGAAGAGCTCTCGGTTTTCTTGATTATTATGATTACAAAATCAAGGAAGATAATATTACCAATTACATCGATCTGATTAGGGAAGCAAAAAAAGCGATCAATATTCCGGTAATTGCCAGCGTGAACTGTAAATCCTCACACGAATGGACATTTTTTGCCAAGAAATTGCAGGAAGCAGGAGCTGATGCCATTGAAGTCAACCTGTTTATCCTGCCGTCTGATTTTGATATGACTTGCGAAAAGGTACATCAGACTTATATGGAAATTGTTACACAGATAAAAGAACAGGTAAACATTCCGGTTGCTGTGAAATTAAGCTATTATTTTGCAGATTTGGCTGCTTTTGTCAAACGTGTTTCCGAAAGTGGTGTGGATGGCGTTGTGCTTTTCAACCGTTTTTTCCATCCTGATTTTGATATTGAAAACTTTAAAATCGTACCTTCAAATGTATTAAGCCGTTCTTCCGACCTGGCCATCTCACTTCGGTGGATGTCTATTCTGGCTGGTCGTGTAAGTAGCAATCTGATTGCTTCCACCGGTGTTCATGACGGAGATTCCGTGGTTAAAGAAATCCTGGCAGGAGCTGATGCTGTTCAGGTGGTTTCTTCATTATACAAACAAGGTATCGAGTATCTGGAAGAAATGACCGATGGACTTAAATCGTGGATGGAACGTCATAATTATGAAAAGATTGATGATTTCAAAGGAAAGATGAGCCAGGTGAACAGTCCGAACCCTGCAGAGTACGAAAGGGTTCAGTTTATGAAATATTTCGAAGGAAAAAAATACGATCTGGCCTAATCCGATAAAACATTTCAGTATGAAAGAATTAACATTCAACGAAAAGCTGTCAAGGTTTGTCCTCAACTGGTTGTTCCTGATGATTGTGTGGATTGCTTTTACCACATCGTTTGCTATGCAGGAACTTGTGGTTGGACTGATAGTCAGCATGCTCATCTCTTTGCTGTCCGTCAGATGGTTTACCTGTTGCACATTTGCCATTCTGGCACCCAAGCGTATCTTTTACATGTTATGGTACCTGGTGGTTTTTATTGTTGCTCTGGTGAAATCAAATTTTGATGTGGCACGACGGGTTTTAACCCCTTCTCTGCCGATTAATCCCGGTATTGTGAAGTTCAAAACACAGTTAAAAACCGACTATGCCAAAATGGTTCTGGCCAACAGTATTACATTAACGCCGGGAACTTTAACCATTGACATTGTGGAAGATACATTTTACATTCACTGGATTGATGTAAAAACAACTGACCCGGAAAAAGCATTTACGGACATTGCATCCCAGTTTGAAAAAATTCTGTTAAAAATCTTTTAATCATGACCTATATCATTTATATCGCATTTAGTTTTATGATCGTAGGCCTTTTATTTGCAGCCATACGGTTTATTAATGGGCCAACTGCAGGAGACAGGTCTGTAGCACTCGACACGCTGACAACCATCCTGGTGGCCGGGCTTGTTTTACTGGCCTATGTGTTCCAGCGGTACATTTACCTGGATGTGGCCTTAGTTTACGGAGTGCTCGGTTTTATTGGTGTAATCGTCATTGCCAGATATTTGGAGGGAGCCTTATGAGTTCAGTATTTGAAATTATCGGCGGAATACTGCTGTTAGTAGGAAGTATTTTCCTGTTTTTAGGCGGTTTGGGAATCTTCAGAATGCCTGACGTATATAACCGTTTGCAGGCAGGTACGAAAGCGACAACTCTGGGCGGCATGAGCCTGATCCTTGGAGTCGGCTTTCTGATGGTTGAAACAAGCTGGGTGTGGATGGTGAAAGCAATTATCATTGTTATTTTCATTGCTTTCTCAAACCCGATCAGTTCCCATGCATTGGCACGTGCCATGTATAAAAGAAAACGGTATCCGATCATCACCAGTAAAGATGAAAATATGGATGCTTACAAAGATGTAATTGAAAACGAAAAGAAGGAGGAAGAATCATGATATACGTAATCCTGATAATTTTCTTGCTGTTATTAATGGTCGGGGCAGCTGTTTATGCCGTTGTGCAGAAAGACCTGCTTTATGCGGTGATTGCCACAGGCGTTATCAGCCTGGTACTGACAGTGATGTTTTATATCCTGCAGGCTCCTGACGTGGCTTTAACAGAAGCTGCCATCGGAGTGGCATTGACCACAATTATCTTTCTGATTACTATCCGCAATACCCTGCGGCATGAAGATGAATATTATAAAAATGACAAGCTTAAAACACCATCGAAATGAGAAAGTTTATCGTCTTATTAATATTGGCAGTACTGGGGTATTTTATGTTTGATATTTTCAGTGGCCTCCATTTGGGAGAACCCCATTTTGTTAATGGTGTCAAGGATTTTTATCTCAGCAAAACGGTTTCCGACTTGCATGTAGCCAATACCATTACAAGTATTGTAGTTAACTTCAGGGGATTTGATACCCTGGGTGAGGTTACCGTACTCTTTTTAGCGGTTTCAGCAATGGGTAGTGTGCTTTACAAAAAAAGGCATGAAGCCGGTACACGTACTGTTCTGTTTGCTTCCAGTAATATTGTACGTTCGGGTTCAAAGTTGTTATTCCCCGCTATTATGCTGCTGGGTGCTTATGTGTTCATTCACGGACATCTTTCACCCGGTGGAGGTTTTCAGGGAGGTACTATCATAGCTACAGGTTTCCTGTTGATGCTACTGGCGTACAGAGATTTCAAAGTAAGTCACCATATTCTGTCATATGTTGAATCGTTTGCCGGGATCATTTTTGTGGTCGTTGGACTGTTCGGATTTATGGGTGGCGGAACTTTCCTGCAGAATTTTATGCCTGCAGGCGAATTGAATGAACTGTTCAGTGGCGGGGTTATCGGTATTATTTATGTGATGGTCGGTTTTAAAGTAGCAGCCGAGCTGACAGGTTTGATATATACAATTTTACACGAGAAAGATTAGAGCCATGGACGAACAAATGTTAAAAATTCTGGAGTACAGCATTTACGGAGCATCCGTCTTACTGATATTGGTCGGATTATACGCTGTATTAACCAAAAAGTCGCTGATTAAGATCGTGATTGGATTGTCTATTATAGACGGAGGTATTCACCTTTTACTGATTGCTATTGGTTATCTTAAAGGCGGAACAGCACCTATCTTTTCGCCAGGCTTTGAAGAGGCAACCGCCAAGATGGTTGATCCGGTTCCGCAGGCACTGGTGCTTACGGCCATCGTTATCGGCTTTGGTGTTACAGCCGTTGCATTATCACTGGTGATCAGGCTATACCGTCATCACCGTACATTACAAATTGACGAAATAAAAAGTTTAAAATGGTAGGAAGTCCGGTATTATTAATAGCCATCCCGCTTTTGGCAGCGTTTATAATTCCGCTGGCCGGGATGATTTGGAAAGAATTGGTCAGGATTATTCCGGGACTGGTATTGGCATACATGTTAATCCTTTCGGCTACTTTGCTGGCGGAAGTTACTCAAAACGGCACTATCGTTGAAACTATTGCCGGGTGGAGAGCTCCATGGGGAATTAACCTTGTGTACAGCCCGTTAACAGGTTTCCTGGCAACCCTGATGACATTGCTGGGATTTTTAGTTTGGCTGTTCAGTTATCGTTTTAAAAGAAACGTGGATTTTGAACCGGCCAAGAAATATTTCATCTTTTTGATGATGCTTATTGCCGGTGCAGTAGGTATCGTTATAACAGGTGATATCTTTAACCAGTTTGTGTTTATTGAGATCACGGGTATTTCAGCTTATGCACTTACGGCGTTTTATACGGGCCGTAACAGTGCCGAGGCCGCTTTTAAATATCTGATGATGGGAGCACTGGCCTCATCGTTTTTGTTGTTGGCCATCGCCATTATCTATTCGCAGTTGGGTACGCTGAATATGGCCGATATAGCTGTAAGGATGCACGAAATGGATCCTACTTATAAGGTGATAGCCCTGATCTTCTTCATCACGGGTATTGGTATTGAAGCAGAAATATTTCCGCTTAACGGTTGGGCTCCAGATGCTTATACGGAGGCTCCGGGTCCCATTGGTGCCGCTTTTGCAGGTGTTGCCGTAAAAGCCGGAATTTATGCCGTTATCAGGATGGTCTTTACTCTGTTTGACATTCCTGCAGCGCACGATTTTCTGATTACCATCGGACTGATCACATTGATTATTGCGGAAACAACCGCTTTAAAACAGGAAAAACTGAAAAGAATGCTGGCTTATTCCAGTATCGGACAGATGGGCCTTGTGCTTGTTGCCTTCGGTATTGGTACGGCCGAAGGAGTTTTTGCAGCTCTTTTCCTGATGCTGAACCATGCGGTTATCAAACCGCTGCTGTTCTTCAGTGGAAGCTATCTGCTGTTTAATTCAAAAGACAAACAAATTACCGAAGTAGACGGTCTGGGGAAACATATGCCATATACGGCAGCTCTTTTCACCCTTGGGTCGTTTGCGATTGTCGGTTTGCCGCCCTTTGCCGGTTTCTGGAGTAAACTTTCTGTGTTAACCGCTGCCGCGGATGAAGGATTGTTGCTGATCATAGCCCTGATCCTTATCGTAAGTGTAGTGGAGATCGTTTATTACTTCCGGGTAGTGAACAGGATCTTCTTCCAGGAATACAGCAAAGAAAAAAGTGTAGTGCCTCATCAGCCACGACTGAACGCCATCATTGCCATGTCAATATTGGCAGCTCTCATATTGGTCATCGGATTTTATCCTGATGCAGTCACAGGTATCTTGCATAACGCTTCCAGCGACTTGCTGGACAAAGGCGCATACATTAATGATGTTTTACAAACCGGTCAATCATTAACCCATTAATCTGAACATTATGAATACAATAGTTTTAATATTTGTCATATTTCTGGGCGGGGCGATCCTGACCTTTTTTGCCGGAAGGTGGAAAGGTATATTGAAAGAGATTCTGTTCCTGGCTTCCATTGTTGTTCCGGTTGTATTGTTTTTTACCAGCGTCAAAGCGGGCGATACTTTTGATTTCACACTCGTAGGCTTCGAATTTCAATGGGCAATGTCTCCTTTGGGATATATGTTTGCTCTTATCGTGACGGGGCTGGGGCTGATGGCTGCCATGTATGCGGTTGCAGCCATGAGAGAAACAAAGAACTCGGGTCTCTTCTATTTTAACTTTATTCTGAGTATCATGTCTATGCTGGGCATTCTGTTCAGCCGTGATCTTGTTTCTTTCTTCATTTTCTGGGAAATCATGACCTGGTCGTCTTACCTTATGGTGGTTTATCAGGGAAAAGATGTACAGAAGGTGGGAATAAAGTATTTCGTGTTCAGTGCTGTCGGCGCTTATGCCATGCTGATGGCGATTGTTACAATCTATTCGCTGACGGGCAGCATGATGATTGACAATCTGGTAAAAGCATTTCCCGGGTTTGATTCGAATATGCAGTTGATGATTCCTCTCTTGTTACTTGTTGGTTTCGGTGTGAAAAGCGCCATGATGCCGTTACATGTATGGGCACCGGGAGCTTACAGTCATTCACCTATGGCTTTTACCAGTGTTTTCTCCGGAGCCCTTTCAAAAATGGGGGTTTACGGGATGGTGATTGTGATGGCCAGTCTGGTAGCTCATATCCCCGAAGGGCACTGGTTCCGCGAGGTGATTGCCTGGCTGGGCGGTATTACGGCAGTGGGAGGTACCCTCTGGGCCATAGCTCAGGATGATGCCAAAAAACTGCTGGCTTATTCTTCTGTGGCACAGTTAGGCTATATCATTGTAGGAGTGGGTATCGGAACACCACTGGCCATGTTGGCTGCACTGTTTATGGCTGTTATGCACGGCCTGTTCAAAGGAACTTTGTTTATGGCTGTCGGTGCTATTGAAAAGCAAACAGGTACGACCAACTTCACAGAAGTTACCGGACTTATCCGGAAAATGCCATGGACTTTCCTGGCTTCACTGATGTCAATTATCGCTTTGGCAGGGATTCCTCCGCTGGGCGGTTTTATCGGCAAATGGATGTTATACGAATCACTCATCGGCAGCGACCATTATCTGCTTGTGATTGTCATATTTTTCTCCAGTACTGCTGCTTTCCTATACTGCTATAAGTTTCTCTTCGGCTTTTTCCTGGGACAGGAAGAAGAAGAATGGAGCCATGTGAAAGAAGCTCCGGCTTTGATGGTAATCCCTATGGTTATTATGGCGGCTGGTACGTTCATACTCGGAACATTTCCTGGCCTGATTATGAAACCTATTAATGCAGGAATGGAACAACTGGGTTTTGCGGCAACACAAGGTAAATACTGGGAGATGTCGATGCTATTTAACGAGTGGGGCGATCAGGTGGTGCTGAAACCAATTCTGTACGCAATCATAGCAGTCTTTGCATTCTTCCTTGTATTTCTGTTGATTAAGAATAACAAGAAAACAAGATATGTTTCGACAAAAGATATAAGTACCTCAGGTGAAGTGCCCAAAGAACATGAAAACCTGACTTTCAGCCAAAATTTCTTCCAGCCATTTCTCAGAACGGTAACACCGCTTATGAAGAGGAAAATTGATACTTATTACAATGGTTTCGGAAAAGGTGTTGAGGCCCTGTTCGATTTTACACGCAGAATCTATACCGGAAACGGGCAGACTTATGCGTTGTTCGTGATCATTTTTGTGGTGATCTTATTGCTTTTGAAAAGTACATTGTTTGGATTATAATAAAAGTTACAATAAATGGAACTGATTTTAAATATATTAGGAGCGATAGCAACAGTCATCCTGGCTTTTGTGGTCGGTATGACCTATGGCGGTATTGTCCGGAAGATTACGGCAAGAGTCCAAAACCGTAAAGGGCCGCCATGGTATCAGAATTTTATTGATGCTTACAAGCTATACAGTAAATCCACAGCCATACATCATGGTTGGATGCACCGGATGGGGCCTGCCTTTTTAATGGTTACTTCGGTGGTAACATTAATGTTCATCCCTGTATTGAATGACGGTGGTTGGTTTGAGAACCTGACTTTCAAAGGTGATCTGATTTTCCTGTTGTACCTCATGGTTCTTGGTGCTTTGGGAATGGCATTGGGTGCCGGCCAAACAGGAAACCCAAATTCAGCTATAGGTGTTACACGTGGTTTGTCACAAATGGTAGGGTTTGAGATTCCATGGGTAATGGCTTTGGTGGCTTTGATGATTCAATATAAAACCACATCTATTACAGGTTTAATGGAAGTACAGCAGGAAAGCGGTACGTGGCTGATGTTTTCGTCACCTTTTGCTTTCATAGCCGCTGTTCTGGCCATGCTGGGGATGTTCAGGTATTCTCCTTTTGATATCGTAGGCGCACCTTCTGAGTTGGCTTCCGGCCCTGTTTCCGAAAATGGGGGTAAATATCTTTTCACTATGATGTCGTCAGGGTCTATTTACGCTTTTGTCAAACTGACTTTATATGTTGACCTGTTTATGGGAGGAGCGGATAACCTGATTATTTTGGTCGTAAAAACATTTACATTATACATGATCCCGGTATTATATGGCATTGTAAGCCCGCGTTACCGGACGGAACAGGCTGTTAAATTTTTCTGGGGATGGCCGTTGTTCTTTGGTCTTCTGGCCATTTTATATGCTGTTATCTTTTAAAAACGTACGAGCATGATTAACGATAAGAACACACAAAAATTAGTGGATGTCATCCAGAACTGGGCGCGAAAGCATTCTATCTGGGTGCTGGCATACGGAACGGGTTGCGGAGCTATTGAAATACCTCCGACAATGACTTCAAGATATGATGCCGAAAGATTGGGAGTGAGAGGTGCAGCTACACCACGTCAGGCTGACGTGCTGTTGATAACCGGATATCTGACTACGAAAACACTGAAACGCGTCATCCGCGTGTATGAGCAGATGCAGGATCCTAAATATGTCATAGGTTTCGGTTCGTGTACGATCAACGGTGGTATGTATTACGATTCATACAATACAATTAAAGTATTGGATAAGTATTTACCGGTAGATGTTTATATCAATGGTTGTATGCCGCGTCCTGAGGCTGTTCTGGCCGGTTTCGGTAAGCTGCAGGAGTTGATAGCTGCCGGTAAAGCTGATGGAGCTAAGAAATACAAAGAGAACCTGGATTGGTACAGGGAAAATCAGAAACGTATCATTCCTAACTGGGTAATGCCCGATTATAACTGGTAAAAGATATTGTTCGTGTTCCGGAAGTTTCAAAAATCCGGAACCAAAAACAAAAAATAAAAGAAAATGCAGGAATTAAAACAAAAGTTAACTGCCAACATCAAAGCAGCTTATCCGGAAATCAAAGAAAAGGATTATCCGGGCAACAGGCTGGACTTTACGGTTGACAAACAGTATTTAGTTTCCATATTGACCTATCTGAAAGAAAGCCTGGGATATATCCACCTGTCGCATATTGCTTGTGTCGACTGGCTGGAAGAAGGTGAATTTGAGGTCATTTTTATCCTGTGGTCGCCCGAAGAAAAGCTTAAAGTTTTTCTCAGGGTGCGTGTGGATAGAGAAAATCCGGTGATGCCTAATGTGGATATGATTTGGCGTCAGGCCAATACGTATGAACGGGAAATGCGCGAAATGTTCGGTATCCAGTTCGAAGGGCTGGAAGCACCTGAAGAGTTTGTGTTGGAAGACTGGCAGGGCCCGCCACCCATGCGCCGTGATTTTGATACAGAATCCTATGCCAACGAAACCTTTTTCCATCGTCCCGGCAGGGAAGACGCATTGGATGTGAGAGAAGAAATTATTAAACGGTCGAGAGAAGAAATCCCTGATTTCGCTAAAAAATATTCAAGATAATGAGAGAAAAGGCAACAACATTATATCTTGGCCCGCAGCACCCCGGTATTACGGGTAACATGATGGTGCGCCTGAAAGTGGAAGGCGATACCATCGTAGGAGCTACTACAGAAGTAGGTTATCTGCACAGGGCTTTTGAGAAACTTCAGGAGAAACGTAACTGGTTGCAGAGTTTTACACTGATGTGCCGGTTCTGTGTTCCTGAAACAGACCCTATGGAAGAATCTTATGCCCGTGCCGTGGAGGCTATTGAAGGACGGGAAGTTCCGGAAAGAGCCAAATATATCCGTGTGATGGTCCTCGAACTGGCACGCTTGGCTTCGTTCATGCTCTGGTATGGCGGCCAAAACGGATCACTTGGTTTATACACTATGGGACAATGGAGTGTGGGTGACAGGAACTATATCCTTGATCTTTTTGAAGAGCTGACTGGTGGCCGTGTGTATCACATGTATATCTGGCCGGGCGGTGTCCGTCGTGACCTGCCCCAAGGATTTGAAAAACGTGTGTTGAAAACAATGGATTATCTGGAGAAACGTCTTGATGATTATGATGATCTGATGTTCGACAACGCTATTTTCAAGAAAAGAACACAAGGTGTCGGTATTGTCAATAAGGAAAAAGCTATCGAACATGGTGTGGTAGGTCCTGTTTTACGCGGATGCGGTATCAGGAGCGATATCAGGATTGACGATCCGTACGAAGTTTATGATAAACTTGATTTTGAAGTGCCTACGGCTGAAGGTAGTGATATCTGGGCAAGAGCGTTGGTGAGAAGGCAGGAAGCCAGGCAATCAATCCGTATTATCCGTCAGGTGATTGACATGATGCCGGGTGGTGAGTTTTATAATAAAGTGCCTAACCCGCAGAAATGGACTTTGCCTAAAGGAGATGCTTACGTAAGAACAGAATCGGTACGCGGAGAGATTGGTATGTATATTGCCAGCGACGGCGGAACAAACCCGAGAAGGGTACACTTGAGGGGAGCAGCATACGTTCATGCTATTACCTTGCTTGAAGATGTGCTGATTGGTGAGAATATAGCTGATGTATCAGCCATTATGAACAGCCTGGGGACTTGTCCTCCGGAGATTGAACGATAAATGAATAGTATGGCCTTCCGGCGTTTGCAAAACAAGGAAGTGCCCGAGATAAAATAAAAAGTAAAAACGAAATGAGTTTTTTCGATTTAAAAGGAACATTAAAGCCACTGACGGCCTTAAAACAATTCGGTAAAAAGCCGCATACCATCGAATATCCGAAGGAATCAAAGGAAGCGGCCGACCGTTACAGGGGGCTGCATTTTAACGATCTGGAAGAATGTATCGGTTGCGGAAACTGTGCCACGATCTGCCAGAATGCCGCCATTGATATGATTCACATCGAAGGCATTGAAGGAAATAAAGGAGATTCGGGACTGCGTCCGCGTGTTGATAACGGGCGTTGCTGCTGGTGTGCTTTGTGTGTGGAGGTTTGTCCTACGGGAAGTTTGAGCCTT
>Ga0256913_10000709_pt1 | contig 17303 bp, 16 predicted proteins | sample Axial_MatmetaG_FD_185970 | JGI IMG/M metagenome (GOLD analysis project Ga0256913, IMG submission 185970) | Deep-sea worm associated microbial mat communities from Axial Seamount, Juan de Fuca Ridge, Pacific Ocean - Axial_Mat | ecosystem: Environmental > Aquatic > Marine > Oceanic > Microbial... | reverse complement strand
ACCATCACCATGTACAATTCCTTTACCCAACTCAAAATCTTGAGAGTTGTCGTATATATCTTTGGCTTCTGCTCTCTGCAACCGCATATAGGTACTCCCCTTATGGTCAGTTACCATGGGAAGTATTGCTTGCAAGGCAGTAAAGTCTGCTGGTTCCGTAATTAATAGTTTGGGAATTACTCGCATAAGAGCAATGTCTTCAAAACTCATATGAGTACCCCCATTAAAAGCTGCGGTCACTCCTGGATCAAAGCCTGTTACTTTTACCTCCTGTTTAGTATAGTTTACCGAAACATAAAATTGATCATAACAGCGACGTGTAGCAAAAGGAGCAAAAGTATGCACAAACGGTTTCTTCCCTACCGTCGACAAACCTGCTGCAATACCCATCATATTTGCTTCCGCTACTCCTATATTAAATACACGATCAGGGAAACGTTCCTTAAAAATCTTTGTGCCAAAGGCACGCATTAAATCTGCTTCCAGAACAACAATATCACTGTTCTGTTCTCCCAATTCAAGTAATGTTTGTGCATATACATGTCTCATTTCAACCATTATATCCGCTCCTGAAGCTCTCGAATCATCTGTTCAGATTCCTTTTTCCCATACCTCATACTATGCCCTTCCGGCTTACCTTCTGCAAGGCTCGCTCCTTGTCCTTTGATCGTATCAAGAATAATCATTGAAGGTCTCGTTAATTCTTGACGTGCATTCTCTATTGCCTGATCCATAGCAAAGAAATCGTGTCCATTGACACGTTGCACATACCATCCAAAAGCCAACCATTTTGCATTGATATCTTCTATGCTCATTACTTCATGCTGAAATCCATCTATCTGCATACGATTGTAATCGGTAAACGCAATAAGTTTCGACAATTTAAATTGGGCTGCTGCCATCGCTGCTTCCCAAACTTGACCTTCATTGCTTTCTCCATCACTGATAATGGTATATACATATGAGCTAACAGCATCGATTCGTAAACCTAGCAGAATACCTATTGCTGCAGAAAGCCCTTGTCCTAATGACCCCGCAGTCATGTCAACTCCAGGAGTCCTGTTCATATCTACATGACTAGGAAGATTGGTTCCACCTTTGTTAAGCGTAGACAGCCAGGAAGCAGGGAAAAACTCTTTATCTGCCAGTACACTGTACAATGCGGGTCCCGCATGACCTTTTGAAAGAATAAATCTGTCTCTATTGCGTTTTTTAGGATTTCTAGGATCTATCTGAAGGTGTTTCTCATACAACAATACGAGAATGTCGACTATGGACATGGATCCTCCTAAATGTCCTACTCCTAGTTTCCCAATCATTCTTATAGTATCAATACGTATCTTAATTGCTTTCTCTTGTAATTTATGTATTTCTTTTTCTTGTAACATATTAAAACTCTCTTGCTCTTTCCGTTTCTTCTCTCATCTTTCGATCTGCTTTACTGACCGCATCGGAAGAACTGACCTGAGCTGTCCCCACACGCCACCAGGATTCATAACTATCACTCATAGATTTCGCAAGTACATTTATATGAACAAGGTATGCATGTTGAGATGCCTTTGCCTGTTCCAACGACTCTTTTAACTCCTGCATACTGTGCACAGTGCTGGCATGTACCCCATATGCACGAGCAATAGCTGCAAAATCTACTATTTGATAGCTTTTCTCGTCTCCATTTTTCCACCATTGATTTCCAAACGATGCAATCCCCTGACTTGTTTGCAAGTTATCAATACATTGAAATCCATGATTATCAAATAATAATATCACAATCTTCACACCCATTCGTGCACATGTTAACAATTCAGAATGCAGCATAACAAAACTACCATCCCCTACCATCGCATAAACTTCTCTGTCTGGTTGGGCGAGTTTTACTCCCATGGCCCCCGCTATTTCATAGCCCATACAACTGAACGCATATTCCACATGATAAGAATCTTTAGAACGAGAACGCCACAATCTTTGCAAATCGCCAGGCAAACTTCCTGCAGAAGCCACCACAACTGCATCGTTAGATAAAAGATCTTCGTTTAATGCTCCTAACACAGCTGTCTGGTACAGCACAGTGGATGTATCCGATGTTTGCAGTGTATAAAGCCGATCCACTTCCTTGTTCCATTGTTCTTTTTCTCTCTTATATGTAGACTGATATTGCGGACGATATGAATTCATATCAATCATGCGCAGGAGAGTTTCGCGCGCATCACCAACACAGGAAAATGCATTCATCTTATACGTATCAAAACGGTTAATGTTAATGCTGACAAATTGACAGGAGGGATTCTGAAACATCCACCGTGATGCCGTCGTGAAGTCCCCCATTCTTGTCCCTACTGCAATAATAAGATCTGCTTTCTTTGCTATCACATTCGCCACATTCGTCCCCGTAACTCCAATTCCACCGAGATTAAGCGCATGATCCCATAAAATAGAGCCTTTCCCCGCCTGTGTTTCAGCAAAAGGAATATCAAACGATTCAGCAAATCGAAGAAAAGCTTCTTCGGCAAATGAATATTTTATACCACCTCCACAAATAAGAAGTGGATATCTCGCCGCCTGTATATATTTCATGAGTTCTTGCAATTGATCTTTTGTCGGAACAATACGATCAATCCTATGTATCCGCGGTGCAAAAAAGTCTTCTGGATAATCATAAGCCTCTCCTTGCGTATCCTGTGGCAAAGAAAGCACCACAGCTCCAGTCTCTGCAGGATCACTGAGCACACGAAAGGCGTGCAATGCAGCACTCATTAGTTGTTCTGGTCTGATAATTCTATCCCAATACTTACATAGCGGACGAAAAGCATCGTTGGCACTGATAGTATAATCATAACTTTGTTCTATCTGTTGTAATACTGGATCAGGTTGGCGAGAAGCAAAAATATCTCCTGGGAGCAATAAAAGTGGTATCCTATTTGCAGTAGCTGTGCCTGCTGCGGTAGTAAGATTTAAAGCCCCTGGCCCTATCGAAGTTGTTACTGCGTAAAAAGAGAGTCTCCTTTTCTGTTTCGCAAATCCTATAGCAGCATGAGCTAACCCTTGTTCATTATGTCCTTGTATAAAATGAAGTGAGTGTTTCTGCGTAGCAAGTGCTTCACCTATTCCTGTCACATTTCCATGCCCAAAGATTGCACCTATACCCGCAACAAACTTATGTTGCACAGCGTCCAAAGACACATATTGTGCATCAAGAAACCTCAGCAATGCTTGTGCCATAGTAAAACGTTGTTTTCTCACTGGGGACTCCATATTTTTGCAAGCGGATCACGGGTCCAGGAATGTGTAGAAAGAAAATCACGTGAATTTGGCCCATATCGATTATCAGCAAGATGTGAAATAGCCCATACATAATACATAACATATCCAGGAGCAGCAACTTGCGAATGTGCATGCATTGGTTCGATTATTAAAGTATCACCATCACGTACCATGTACGCATTTTCTCCATGTTGCGCAAATCCAAATCCTTGCGAAGGAGAAAATCGATAATGATATATTTCTGGTTGTGGGTGTATATGGGGTGGATAACTCGACCATTTCCCTGGATGATTAACTACTTCTCCCAATACGAGTCCACAATCTACTGCACTGGCATCATCAAAGAAAGTTCGTACTGTTCGTAATGCACACCCCTGCACCTCTCCTTTCCCAAATTCTTCAATCCTATAATCTTTAGGACGGAGCACTTGGGATGTAAAAGAACCTTTATATGTGCGTGATACAAGGATCAACTGTGAGTCCACATATGCACATATTGTCAAACCCGTACCGTAAGGAAAATGTAATACTACAGGAGCTTGGTCAAATAGCGATATTCGCTGTAACTCTTGCGATGAATCATCCCATTGAGCAAGCACGGAACCTGAAAGAATTAAAAGGGCTTTTTCAATGTTTTTTTCGCACTGATATTCTTCTCCTGCTCTCATCGAAAGGATTGCAAAATTCATTCTAGAAGGTCCTTGCTCATTGGTTACGACGGTATGCATATCATTGACATCTGTTTTCTTTCTTATGAGCATATTCTTATACCTCCCATAATCATTGTAATACATTTTTTTTAGTATGTCATTTTATGTTGCGCACATAAGTATGTATTTATAGCACCAAGAATTTAGCATACAAAAAAATTTATAATGGTATTAAGAAGAGAATGAGTTTGCAAGATGCCGGCAGGGAGAGTCGAACTCCCACAGGCATAAGCCCGACAGATTTTGAGTCTGTTGCGTCTACCAATTTCGCCATGCCGGCTGATTGAAAGCGTATCTCGCAAACATAGTTCTGTCAACCACTTTATTCTATGGTGGTCCCCGTACAAGGTTCTCCCCGAATAAGTGCAGATACTATATCCATATCGCCCCCATGGGCTATAATAACTCGTATATGCACACTTGCTGCATACTGTGCTGCTATAGGATCAAGAGGAAAATGACTCCCTGGCTTCCACTTCCTGCCCGTAATTGCTAGAAACTCTTGCCAGGTCATTCTTGATAATGGTTTTGCATTGGGATCTTTCGCTGGATCCGCAGTATAAACCTGCCGAATATTGGAAAAATTAAGAACCGTATCTACATGATACCGTTCGGCCAAAATCAGTGCATCATAATCAGTAGAACATCCTGGTTTCCACCCACCAGACACTACAACAGGTGCATCATCATATAAAGGATCATCTTGGGGATTTGTAATTATCGGATAGGGGCAATCATCTTCAAATAAAGATTTTAGCAACTGAGCATTTAATTGTGTTGCTGCAATGCCTATCCAATCTTCCTCTGCTCTCTGATTTCCCCGAGATCGTCTATACGCTTGCTGATAAGTTCGAGCAATGCTTCCGCCTCCTGTTACTATTACAAAACGCATGTTTTCTTTGCGAACAAACCGACGTACACAAGAAACAAAAGCGTACAAAAACTCTGTGTCTACATCTTTGGGAACAATAAGCGATCCGCCCAACGAAAGAACGAATACGCGTTTATCTTTCACTTTCCTACTCCACCAGCCCGCATAAGGATGATTCGATTTCATCATGCATTTGTAAGTCAGTATACCATTCTTCGCGTACCGAGCGCATACCAAAGTATGCTGATTGTAAGAGTGTATATGCAATTGCCCTACTGGCAGTATCGCCTCCTGCCATCAAGTTTTCTTCCAGCGCATGTTGAGGATCGTCAGGATATTTTACTAGTAAATGTCCTATTATTGGCAACCCAGCATCTATACCACAAGCGGCGCCAAATTTTAAAACCGCTTCATTGGTATCAAGATTAGCTGATCGCAAACCTTCAGATAACATCTGTGAGATTGTATTTTGTTCTTTGCTTACAAATAAACGTGCTGCTTCCAAAGGATGCATGCCACCAAAGATGTTTTTCAACATTGTAATAAATGCCACAAGACACATATCGATAAGAGAATGATTATAACTTAATCGGCTTTCTTCAAGAGCTTTTTTTTCAGCATCCCCATCAATAGAATAAAAAGCCAAAAGAGGTGCAAAGCGGATAGCTGCGATAAAGTCTATTGTGCTTGATTGCTGTGTCATTTGCCAGGCAGAAGCGTCGTGCGCCAACCTTTCAGCTGCGACTTTCGATGCATGATCTTTATATCCATCATATGATGAAAAGAAGGCTACCCAGCTCCGTGCGTATGAATTCACATGAAAAGTTTTTTCTTTCACAAGATAGCGCAAAAGATGCATCATATGATCGCCATAGCATGTAAAAGCTCCCGCACCCCTATCGTGAAACTCAGCATACGCGCCTCGAAGTTTCATGCTCCGTCCAATACGCACAAGTTCTTCGCTGTCATATACCCAATGACAACACAGTGCATATGCATCTGCAGCCAACACTGCACGTATCACGTTATACCCCTTATCCATACATCCTAGTATATTCAACACCTAGCAATCTGTCAAATTCTATTTGTCATACTTCGTACTGCATGTACCGCTACGCTTATACAAGCTGTTTCCGTTCTCAACACCCGTGGTCCCAACGTTGCAAAGGTAAATCCGTATTCACTAAATGTCTTGTGTTCACGTTCGGTCCATCCGCGTTCTGGCCCAATAGCCAAACAGTATTCATTTGGATTGGATGAGAATGTCAGAATAGGATCTGCTGATTGTTCAAAACATATGCTTTTAGCATTTCTTCGATTCGCTTTTAACATAGATTCCAGCGACTCAAACAATCGGCAACTAGGAATTGTGCAAACCCCAGCCTGCATTGCTCCATCAAGTAATGCCTGTTTGTAACGTTGCTCTTTCCAGAAGCTAGTCTGTAAATAGGACTTTTCACATAAAACTCCAGGAACTACTGAGATAGACGCAACTCCTATACTGGATAGGTCTCTAATGATTCGATAGAGAACGGCGGGACGTGGGTGTCCTAAAAGGATATGCACAGGATACAGCGATCCTGGATCTTCATCGCCTAGACAGTGTATCATTGTCAGTCGCTTTTTGTTGATTGATACTATTTTTGCAATGCCAGATTTGTCTTGGATACGTCCTACTTTTATTAGACTCCCTTCTTGTGCTCGTAGAACATTTATAATATGTATGTATCGAGAATCGCTTGCCGGTAGATATGATATATCTTCATCTGGCCAAAAGATAATTCTATTCATTCCAGTCCTATAAAATAAGATACTTTTCCAAAAATAAATTTTTGTTTTGCCTGTTCTGTGTTTCCCTTAAAATATCACTACACATACTCAACATATCATATATATACAATCTTTGTTATAAAGATTTCTATGGTGTAACATATACCAAGATATGGTCACTGCTCTTTATAAATCTAGAAATAGAAACAGTCAAAACCTCTTAACAAAAATACTAGTCTAGTAATAAGCATTCATGTTTCAGATCCAAGATAAACTTTTCTTTCTTCACACACAAGCATGCCTTCTTTTTGCAAAGTATCAATTACATACTGGATTCTATTCTCCGATATATGCAAGATATGAGCCAACTCATCTATATGAAGTGAATGATGCATAACAAGCTTACGCACGATGGCTCCACGAAGTTGCCGTATACTTCCTTCAAAACTACTTTGTTTACAATATTTTCTACTTTTACTGTTTGGATTTTCTGGTAGTAGTTTCCCCAATATAGATCCAGCATCCATAAGCGCATTGTACCACTTCGCTGGTTGAACAGAATCCAATGTAAGTTTAACATAGTACATTATTTCGCGATCTGTTATATCTTTTTGTTGGAATAAAAAATAGTATATATAAACTCGTCGTATATTTGTGTCAATAAACAACGTTGCTTTATTGTATGCAAATGCAGCTATTGCACCAGCAGTATATGGGCCTATTCCTGGATACTGGCACAGCTGTTCTACTTCATCGGGAATTCTTGCACCTGAATTCTGTAGCATTTGTGCAGTACGCCATAAGTTCCGCGCACGTCTATTGTATCCAAGACCACTCCACACACGCAATACAGAAGCCAATGGGGCCATGGCCAAAGATTTTAACGAAGGGAATGTGTGGAGAAATTTCCTATAGTATTCAACAACTCGCTCAACTTGCGTCTGTTGTAACATACATTCAGACACTAGTACTTGATAGGGACTGGGATTATTTCGCCAAGGAAAATTTCTGTTCAACAATTGTGCACTTTGATAAATAAAAGATTGAAATCCTGAATTCGTCTTGGGGACTCGCTTTAAAGTCCAAATCTCTGCCATATATCGTGGAATCCCATTGCCTCTTCCATTAATTCTATGGTTTCTTTTGCAGTTTTCTGCATTCTTTTACTTCCCTCATAAAGAATTTCTTCTGCATATCCCTTCTTTTCAATAAATATCATCTGTTTCTCGCGGATAGGATCAAGAAATGTGTTAATTGCATTAGCAAGCTTTGTTTTAACTTCCACGTCGCCCACTTTACCGCTTTGATAACGCTGTTTTAATTCTTCCACTTCTTCTTTGTCCGTATTGAATGCATCATGATAGATAAATACAGGATTCCCTTCCACTGTGCCTGGCATGTCTGCACGAATTCGTTTGGGATCAGTATACATGCTGCGCACCTTTTTGTTGACTGTCTGTTCATCATCACAAAGAAGAATTGCATTTCCTAAAGATTTTGACATCTTTGCTGCTCCATCAGTGCCTACTAGTGTGGGAATATCCCCCACTATTGCCTGGGGCATGGGAAACACTTCCGCATACATATGGTTAAAACGTCGAGCAAGTTCCCGCGTCAGCTCTACATGTGATTCATTATCTTTTCCCACTGGTACCACATTGGCACGAGAAAGTAATATATCAGCACTTTGCAAGATCGGGTATCCCAAAAGACCAAATGGCATTTCTTGCAAACCAGCAGCATGAGCCATATCTTTAAGAGAAGGCAAGCGCTGTAGTCGAGGAACAGTAACAAGCATGGAAAGTATAAGTTGTAATTTACAGACTTCTGGTACTGCAGATTGCAGATAGATCACAGAGAGTTCAGGATCTATACCACAGGAAATATAGTCTATTATTAAGCCTTTTGCCATTTCAGACACTTTTCGAATATCATTCACTGCTGGCCTGGTTGTAAGCAAATGATAATCTGCAATAAGAAAATAACATTGATATTCATGTTGTAATTTAATTCTGTTCGCTAATGATCCAACATAATGACCAAGATGTAGTCTACCGGTTGGTCTATCACCAGTCAAAAGAACCTTTTTATTATCAACCATCGTTATTTCCAGCAAAAAATACATGTAACATATTTAGTTCTTTCATATGTAAAATAATGATTTTTAAGAACAAAGTAAGAGGAACAGCAAGGAACATACCAGGAACACCCCACAACCACCCCCAGATAAACAGGGAAAAAAGAATTAGCAAGGGACTTAAATCTAAACGATCACCCATAAATTTTGGATCCAATACATTTCCCACAACCATTTGAGTAACTAAGAGTGTGATTCCAACAATAAAAACTGGCGTCCAGTTTGGAAGAAATTGAAGTATAGAAAAGAGTACACATAGTGTACTAACAACTACGGAACCAACTACAGGAATAAAATTGAAAAAGAAAATAAGTGCTCCCCACAGAAATGCAAAGTCTTGTCTCACTGCCAAAAGCACCGATATGGATAATATCGATGTTAAGACACTAAGAATCATTTTAACAGAGAGATAGTTTCCTATATGTTGATCTATCTGCTCCATAACACGAAATACTTTCTTTTTTACCGAAGGATTCCAAAATCGAGTTGTTTTTCTTTCTATGTATGGTTCTTCTAAGAGCATGAAAAAAAGCAAGAGTAACACTACAAGAAAGTTTTTGACAAAATCCATAAATCCACTAGAAATACCAAATACTGTTTTACGTACCGCAGTTAGGAAATCCTGTTCGCTGCCGAGAAAAAAACCTTTCATGAAAGGAAATGAATCTTGCAGAGCTGTGGTAATACTGCGCATATATGAAAGAAAACGTTCTTGGTATACAGGGAAAAGCTGAACAAGCGATCTCCCACTGGCATATACCAACATACCTATTAAGATTCCGTTGGTAAGTAAAAATAAAATAATCAATACATGTGCCATTATATGAGGCATACGCAGTCTTTTTACTAAGAAAGCACTCACCCGACGAAATATAAAAAACAACATAGCAGCAATTACAAAAGGAAATAAAATATTTCGCGCAACATGTAAAAAAGTTCCAACCAAAATAACAACTATAATTGTAAGTAAAATATTAGTAACTCGTCTCTGTTGCGAAGTAGAGCTATTATTAGTAGGCAGTTCGGGTATTTTATTCATCATTCATAAACACTATATATGAATTGCTCCTTCCTGCATTCCTTTTGCTGCTTCCATAACTGCTTCCGATATGGTGGGATGCGCATGTATCATACCTGCCAGGTCTTCTGCCAATAATTCGCTGTGTTTTGCAAGTAAGACTTCATGAATAACTTCCGTAGCATTATATCCAACCACATGACATGCTATCACTTCATGCGTATCCTCAGCGCAGAGTAATTTTATCATACCACCTGTCTGAGAAGTAGCTACTGCTTTACCCAAAGCCTGGTAAGGAAATACAAACTTCTTTATTTTGACAGTCTTTTTTCGCAAAGCATCCTCACTTGGACCAAAACTAGCAAGTTGAGGTTCACAATATATAGCGGAAGGGATGGTATCAGGATCAATAATCCGGATATTCTTTTTTCCTGCAATATGTTCTACGGCAATTTCTCCTTCCTTGCTCGCTACATGAGCAAGCTGTGCAGTACTTTTGACATCTCCTATAGCGTACACCGAGTCCATCGATGTTTTGCCATAGTTATCCGTTACAATACAACCTTGCTTGGTATGCACCCCCAGTTTTTCCAGCCCCAGATCTTCAATATGGGGCTGACGCCCCACTGAAACCAAAACAGCATCGGTTTCTACTATTTTTTCTTTTCCATAAGTGCTCTCTAAAAGCAATGAAAGATTCTTTCCTTTTTTGAGTTCCCGCGCAATCGTACTGGTAGCAAATGTTATACCTTTCTTGCTCATATGTGTTTTGATAAATGAAGCCATCTGTGTGTCTTCTAACGGAAGTATTTCCTTGGCCATCTCTACGACTGTAACTTTTACGCCAAAAGAACTAAATATATAAGCAAATTCCATCCCGATTGCTCCTGCACCCAATATTACAATTCTCTGAGGTAATCTCGTCATTGAGAGAGCCCCTTGAGAACTTAACACAGTATCCTCATCAATAGTAAAGCCAGCAATGCTCTTAGAACGAGAACCAGTAGCAATAATGATATGTTTTGCAGATATGGTTTTTCCGTTTGCTAAAATAAGGGTTCGACCATCCTTAAGAGAGGCTTTTCCTTTAAGATATTCGACTTGATTCTTTTTTAGAAGTCCTTCAACTCCTCGTGACAATGTCGCTGCTGCATTTCTTGATTCGGTGTGTACATGTTGATATGAGAATGCAGAAGTATCAACACGAACCCCCCAGGCCTCTGTAGATTTCAGTTGAGAAAATACATGCGCTCGATGAATTAAAGACTTAGTAGGAATACACCCCCAATTCAAACACACACCTCCAGCCTTATCTTTCTCAATAAGAACAACCCGCATACCAAGTTGTCGCGCGCGTATTGCTGCCACGTATCCCCCTGGTCCCGCTCCAATAATTGCAAGATCATAATTCATCACTTCATACCTCTCATTATCTTTACAATAACACGTATATAGGATCTTCCATAATCGCTTTCAGGCTAGTCATAAAACGAGCCGCTAACACCCCATCAATTACTCTGTGATCCGAAGAAAGTGTCATTTTCATCATAGGACGTACCACCACATTCCGTTGTTCGTCACACATTGGAGTGAAAACAGTCTTTCCTATTGCCAAAATTGCTGATCCCGGCGGATTAATAATAGCAGTAAACTCTTCTATCCCAAACGATCCAAGATTACTAATAGTAAAGGTCGCGCCACTATATTCCTCAGGCAAGAGAGTATTTTCTCCCGCCTTTTCTATAAGTGTTTTTAATTCCTTATCGATAACAACGATTCCTTTTGATACACAATCGCGTACTACAGGAGTAATTAGACCATTTCCCCTATCAACTGCCAATCCTATATCCACACTGCCAAACTGACGAATAAATGTCTCTCGCCATGACGCATTCACCTGTGGGTGTTTTCGCAACGCTTCGGCAACCATTTTGATCAAGAAGGCATTTACTCCTACTTTTTTATCATGTGATTTGTTAACCTCTGTGCGAGCAGCAAGCACTCGCGACATATCTACTGACAAAGTTACATAGTAGTGAGGAGAATTAAACTTGGATTCGGAAAGCCTTTTAGCAATTATTTTCCGAACCGATTCCAAAGGAATGTCTTTATCTATTCCTGCTACACTTTTTACCGCGTATTGTTGCGTTGCTTCCACATCCTTTTTAGTGATCCTACCAGCAGGCCCGCTTCCTTTGATATTTGAAAGACTAACACCTTTATCCACTGCTATTTTCCTTGCAAGGGGCGACGCTTTTATCAATTTATCTGTATCAGGTTTCCTCTCGATGTCTGTTTTCATGGAGTCGTTCTGCTTGTCTTTTAGGGAAGCTTCATGCACTGATGCTTCTTGTTCCTGACTGATAGTTTGTAAGAATTTGGTAATATTTTCACCTTTTTTCCCTATTACCCCTATCGCATCGCCTACCTGGGCACTATCCCCTTCTGGTCTCAGAATTTTGAGTAAAACCCCCTCTTGATTAGATTCATACTCCATACTGGTTTTATCTGTTTCTACTTCACAAAGAACATCACCTGATACAATCGTATCGCCTTCTTTTTTATTCCATGCAAGAATAACTCCTTCCTCCATAGTAGGAGAGAGTGCCACCATTACTAATTTCTCAGCCATAAATTAACTCCTATAGCATACATTTTTTATCGCCATAATTATTTTCTCAACAGATGGTTGGGCTGCCAGTTCAAGTGAATGATTATATGGCATGGGAACATCTTCCCCCGATACAAGTTCGACCTGTGCATCTAATTCATCAAAGCAGTAATGAGAAATCAACCAAGCAATATGGCTTCCTACACTCGCAAAAGGCCATGACTCGTCAACTACTACAGCCCGATTTGTTTTTCGAACAGAATCGTATATTGTTTGCTCATCCAACGGCCGGATTGACCTTACATCTACTACTTCTACAGCTATCCCTTGTTGTGCAACTTCTTCTGCAGCTTCTAACACCATTTTTAAAGGTTTGCCATGCACAACTATGGTAACATCGGTACCCTCTCGTTTAATCTGTGCTTGTCCAAGGGGAATAGTATAATCCTCTGATGGCACCTCACCTTTCCATGCATAGGACATTTCGGATTCCAATACTATCACTGGATTATCATCGCGTATTGCAGATTTTAATAATCCCTTAGCATCATAGGGGCTAGTGGGAGCAATAATTTTTAATCCTGGAACATGTGCAAAATACGTTTGTAATGACTGTGAATGTTGCGATGAAAGATACTCCGCCGGCCCATTTGGTCCACGAAAAACAATAGGACATCGAAATTGTCCTCCCGACATATATCGCATCTTAGCTGCATTATTGATTACCTGGTCAAGGGCAAGCAGTGCAAAATTAAAAGTCATCCATTCCACAATAGGTCGTAGTCCAGCCAGCGCTGCACCAACTCCCAATCCAGTAAATCCCAATTCAGTAATAGGTGTATCTACCACCCGTAAAGCCCCATACTTTTTTAAGAGTCCACGAGACACCTTATATGCACCGTCATATTCAGCTACTTCCTCACCCAAAACAAAAACTCGATCATCGCGATCCATTTCCTCATCAATTGCCTGCCTAATTGCTTCTCTCATTGTTATTTCTGCCATACCTATTTCTCCATTGGTGCATACACATCCGCATGCAATGATTCGAGTGCGGGTTGCGGACTTTCTTCTGCAAAACGTACTGCATCTTCTACTACTTCTTTTATTTTATCTCGCATCTTCTCGTATTCTTTTCCACTTAACAATCCTTCTTTAATCAGCTGACCCTTTAACTTTTCTATTGGATCCATTTGCTTGTATGATTCCACTTCTTGCTTGCTTCGATACTTCGCAGGATCACTCATAGAGTGTCCTCGATATCGATACGTCTTTACGTGCAATAATGACGCAATTCCATTCTTGCGCGCACGATATACTGCTTCTTTTGTTTTCTCAACCACATCAAAATAATCCATTCCATCAACCACAACTCCTAGCAAATCATACGCAGCAGCCATTTTCTCAAAATCAGTTATGCTGGATACTCTGGAGGCTGCCGTTCCCATGCCATATATGTTGTTTTCTACTATGTATACGATAGGTAACTGCCATATCTTCGCAAGATTTAAACTTTCATGAAAAGCTCCTTGATGTATCGCCCCATCACCAAAAAAACAAAGTGTCACGCCTCCATCTTTAGTATAACGTTGTTTATACGCAATTCCTGTTGCCACTGGTATTTGCGAACCCACAATACCATTTCCCCCATAAAAATGTTTCTGTATATCAAACAAGTGCATCGAGCCACCCTTTCCCTTAGAACACCCAGTTTCTTTGCCATACAACTCAGCCATAACCTTCCGAGCAGAAACACCCATGGCAAGTGCATGTCCATGATCCCGATAACTTGTTAATACATAGTCTTTCTTTAAATCCAGCACAGCTATGCTACCAACAGCTACTGCTTCCTGACCTATGTACAGATGGCAAAAACCTCCTATCTTCCTCATGCCATACAGCTGTGCGGAACGTTCTTCAAAGATACGAATTAATACCATATCGTATAGGCTTTTTGTCAATTTCTCTGTTTTTTTTCTGTCTTTAACCATTTTTTCTCCTAAATAATAAAGAAATCATTTATCTGGGACAACAAAGCTTCCTTCAAAAAGGGTTACACAATTACCTTGCAACATAACTGCAGAATCTTTCACTTCCATCCCTACCCATCCACCTCTCTTAGAAAGTTGATATCCCCATAATTTACGTTTTCCTAAACGTTGTGACCAAAAAGGCGCCAAGCTACAATGTGCTCTACCTGTAACAGAATCCTCATTAATTCCTACATGCGGTGCAAAAAAACGAGAAACAAAATCTATCTCTTTTCCCTGTATCGATTCTTCAGATTTCGCAGTAATAATGACTGCTTTTCGCAAGGATCGTAACCGTTCAAATTCAGGTTGCACTTTTTGCAAGTCCTCAACACAAGGCAAAAGAAGCAACCTTGTCGCAAATGTATCATCCGCCACACGAAATATAGGAACACTCCGCTTAACACCCAAGATCTGTCGTAAATTTACATCGTCTTCCACCGGTTCCACATCTTTTCGGGGAAAACTTATTACAATGCTACCACCAATTCGCCTTACTTGTAAAGATCCCGATTTACTTTGATACACACCCGATTCATCAAAATATTCCTTGGAAAACAATACATGCGAACATGCCAGTGTCGCATGTCCACAAAGATCAATCTCAACCTGAGGAGTAAACCACCTTAGTATAGGTGTTTTTTCCTTGTATAACACAAATGCTGTTTCTGCGTATCCAAGCTCCGTAGCAATATTTTGCATCAAAGAGTCTTCAATACTTTGTCGCAACAAGCATACGCCAGCAGGATTGCCCGTAAACGCTCTACTGGTAAATGCATTTACCAAGAAAACCGGACATGTTATTCCCATAATGAGATGATATACAAATAATATTTACTATTCAAGCTTCTTGTTCATCAAAAAATACAAGCTCTCACTTCACATTATAGTGTTTTTTTGGCTCTTTATGTGGTTTTATATACTTAAGACTTGCAAGGAATATCAATACACACTATTCTTAAATAATATGGCTTACATAAGCATGCGGCTTACATAAGCACAAAAACCTAGGAGTTTAATATAATGCAACAAAAAAAACTTAAGAATAAATATCCTATTAATGTCTTGACTGTACAAAAAACAAAAACACACTTTGCTACAGTGGATGATATTATCGAACACTTGAGAAAGAAAGTAGAATCTCATCCAATTGCCACTTATATAGGTATATTTGACCATTACGCACATACCAAGAGATTAGGAGATCAAGGAAAACTGGACTCCTCAATTCTTCAGGCAAAAAATATTATATGTTGCTTTGGCAAAGAGCTGTTAAATGCTGATGTCATGGCAGTACGCCCTCGTTCTATCGGGGTAGTAGAAACAAACGAAAATTTCATAATCAGTTTTATGGATGCCCCTAATCCACAAGGTCATGCGTCAATGCTTGAATGGGTAGAAAGTATAAAAAAATAATCAATGGAAAACCATAAATTAGGCACGGAGGACTAAAGTAACTATGTTTCAAAAACAAAAAATAATGCTCAGGGTTGTGTATTCCCTAATTCCTATCTATTTGTTTGCTGTATATCTCTACGGGTGGAGGTTACTGGCTCATAGTATTGTGGTATTTGCCACAGGAATTTTTCTTGAATATGTGATGACCAAACGCCGAAAGAAAAAAGTGAGCCAGGCTGTTTTGGTCACTTGTGCGTTATACACATTATCATTGCCACCAGCCACTCCTTTATGGATAAGCATGATAGGCATTGCCTTTGCTATCTTTATTGCTAAAGAAGCTTTTGGAGGATTTGGACGAAATATATTCAATCCTGCTATATCGGGAAGAATGTTTATCTATCTCACTTTTCCCGCTGTTCTTGCCTCTTCATGGATGGTACCTGGATTATTCGGCACTTCGTATAATGTAGGAATTGATGCGCTAAGTTCAGCCACCCCGCTTGCACTCATTCGAAACGGAGAGTTTCCATCTTTTAACGATATGGTATGGGGATTTCATGCAGGCTCTTTTGGAGAAAGCTCTATCTTTCTCATTCTTATTGCCGCACTATATATGATATTTACCAAAACAGCTAGTGTACGGCTTATGTTATCTACCTTTTTGAGCGCCACATTGCTTGCCGCTATACTCTATTTTTCCGGGCTAATTCCCGGAATGAATCCAGAAAACATATCCATTATAGAAAGTCTTCGAAGAATTCTTATTTATTTATTCTCGGGGGCCTTACTGTTTATGGTAGTATATATGGCCACGGATCCAGTTACCGCTCCAAATTCCCCCCTCCCTCAACTTCTCTATGGAAGCATCATAGGATGTGTGACTATCCTTATTCGAGTATTTTCTGGATTTCCTGAAGGAGTAAGTTTTGGCATCCTAGTAGGAAACACATTCAGCCCATGGCTTGAAGAAGTATTCGCTCCAAAAAAGAAAAAGAAAAAGAAACCTGCCGAACAATTAGGGAGTAATAAGAAATGAAACAAGGGTTAATATACACGATTATTTTTACGTTCATTGTTTGTTTTGTATTTGTATTTCTTCTCTCATTCGTTAATGAAGCAACTGCGGAAAAAGTAGCATTTAACACGAACCTAGAAAAAGAAAAAACAGTATTAGAAGCTTTTGGTATTACTTATACAGATGCAAATGACGCACATACGAAATTCCAATTAGTACAGTCAGAAAAAATTCAAAACAACAAAATATATCATATTACGATTGATGGTGTATCTCTATACGCAAAACAATTTGCGGGAAGCGGTCTTTGGGGGACTATTATAGGAATTCTTGCAGTAGATGAATCGTTATCCAAAATCATAGGAATTTCCTTTCTTTCTCAAAATGAAACTCCTGGACTTGGTGGTAGAATTACTGAGGCATGGTTCAAAAACCAGTTACGAGGTGAATCTATTATAAATGGAACAGTATTGGTAGGG
>Ga0256913_10000708_pt1 | contig 17311 bp, 15 predicted proteins | sample Axial_MatmetaG_FD_185970 | JGI IMG/M metagenome (GOLD analysis project Ga0256913, IMG submission 185970) | Deep-sea worm associated microbial mat communities from Axial Seamount, Juan de Fuca Ridge, Pacific Ocean - Axial_Mat | ecosystem: Environmental > Aquatic > Marine > Oceanic > Microbial... | reverse complement strand
TTTTCGGATTTATCAGAGTGATGAACTCTTGGCTTCTCTTTCGGGGTTTCCAGTTGCCGGGGATCATCACGCTCATCCGGTAGCGGGCGCTGCGGACCCGGTAAAGCTCCAGCCCTTTGAGCAGGGGCTCGACCTCGGGATAGCGTCGGATCACCCGGTCGAAGATCGCCTGATCCCGACTGCCATTTTCATCCTGACATCCCGTATCGGTCGGATACTTCTCCCCGATGCCGAAAATCGTCGATTTCGACTCCCGACCGTTGAGAGTGAAAGTCGTCCTGTATTTTCCCGTGGGAAGTGCATCGCCCTGCATATTGGCTTCGGCAAATACAGGCAGGGTACCTGAAGCTTCGACGGTGCGATGAAAGACATTGGCGTATCGGCCCTTGTAGAAGTAATCGATAGTCACATCGACCCTGCTCTTCGGAGGAGCGTCATGGAGCCATGCCGTGACCCAAACCTGCTTGATTCCCGCAGGGAGGTTACCGATGATCCCCTTTGGCTGACCCATTTGTCCATCGTACCGACTGGAGACGATAGGAGGATCGAGGGTCGCCTCATCCGCTTCGGTCACTATCGCCGTACAAATCATCAAAATGAGAATACCGGTGAAAAGGGAGAGATTTTTCGAGTTTTTTGTGGAGAGGGTCATGGCATCTCCTTTCACCCATACGGACTCTCTGCCGAAACCGGAAATTCTCGATCGAGAACCCGATCTTCGATTATCCTCAATTTAATTATAATATCTATTATTTTAAATTAAGATAACACAAAAGGTCAATCATCCATATCGTGAGCTATGGAAAGAGGCTTACTATCGGAGTCGGAGGCTTCAGCCCCGCACAAATGGCGATATCGGCAAATATCAAGATACAACAGAGCACAATGCAAAATCGCAGGGACGGGTTCATCCGATGGGAATAGGCCCAACGCTATCACACTCTATCATTCAAACTACAAGAACTTTCTGTATGCACTCCTGATATGAAACGAGTAAAATATCCATCATCATGATATCTCATAAGTCGGTATGGTATATATCATATTCATATCGAGATTCACTCTGTCAAATGCAAATATTCTTGGTAGGAGGGGTGGGAGATACTATATAGTGGACCCGCCGCAGCGGGTGTGCTCGGGAAGCTCAGCCCTGGGGGTTTTCCTGATTGGCCTGCTCTTTGGCTATCTCTTCGCGAACCATATCCATATCGAGATCTTTGACCTGGGAGATGATATCTTCGAGAGCCTCTTCGGGGAGCATACCAGCCTGATTGAAGACCACGATTCCCTCTTTGATGATCATGACCGTAGGGATGGAGCGTATCTGAAAGTGTCCTGCGAGAGCCTGCTCCTCTTCGGTATTGACTTTACCGAAAACGATATCGGGATGTGCCTGGGCGACCTTTTCGAAGATAGGCGCGAAAGATTTGCAGGGTCCGCACCAGGGGGCCCAGAAGTCGAGAATCGCGATGGGAGCTTTCTGTACTTCGTCGTTGAAGTTATCGGCGGTGAGGTTTACGAGTGCCATGAATTACCTTTGTGAAAAATTAAAAGCCATATTATGGCATATTGTGCTGAAACTTGAGAGTATCTGGAAAGAGAGTCCAAAAGATGGTGTCCGGTGAGGACTCAAACCCATATAGTCAAAAGCTCCTGCAGTCACAGAGAAACTATCGCCAAAAAAGTGAAAAAGTCTCGCCACCTCATCTATCTGTCACGGGTGGAGTCGATAGGGATAGAGCCTCCAGCCGTGTATCGATATAGCGCTCCAGACCATTTTCGAGACTCCACCAACTCGGAAAAACTCTATCGTAGTACGGTCTCGTCACCATATCGAAACTATCGGAATCTTCATATATATTCACACACCACTCATAATCTATACCTCTCCTCTCCATAGCCTCCATAGAGAGAAGAGTCTGATTTATACATCCCAGTTTCGACGGAGTCACCAGAAGGGCGGGCGTATCGAGACTCTCTATGAGGTCTATCATGAAAAAGTCTTCGGTTATGGGAACCATCAAGCCACCCGCCCCCTCTACCACGAGCAGGTCACATGAGCTTTCGAGAGAGGATATCCCCGCGAGCAGCTCATCTATATCAATCACCCTTTCGGTATCGGCGCAAAATGGCGCCGACGGCAGAGAAAAGCTGTAGATACAGATATCTTCGGGGGTCATGGAGGAGAAGCGACGGTTGTATCGAGAACATATTTCGAAAAGCTTCGAAGTATCCTCTCCCGCATCTCCCGCCACTCCCGTCTCTATCGGCTTGCATACTCCCGGTAGCACTCCTCTGTTACCGAGAGATTTCAGGATGGAGGATACGGCATATGTCTTACCCACCGAAGTATCGGTAGCCGTAACGAATATCATCGCCATCACGACTCTTTCGCGGAGACTCTTTTACGCAAAAACACGAGAGCCGTTTCCAGAATATCGTCCGCATCTTTGCTCGGTGCGGTCAGGATATCCCTATCACTACCATCGTGATACTCTATAAACACTCTCTCACCATAGCTCGATACTTTGGATATCCCGAGAGACTTCGCCATGACCTTTATCACCATCATATCGATGAACTGTTTCGTCAGGCTATCCGGAGGCCCGAATCTATCCGCTATCTCCTCTTCTATCTCATATACATCCGAGACGCTTTTTGCCAGAGAGAGCCGTCTATACAACTCCAGCCTCAATCTATCTTCGGAGATGAGAGTATCGTTCAGACACGCATCGACCTGTAGTTTGATATCCACACTTCCCAAACTCTCTCTCTTCTCACCGCTCAACTGACGGATAGCGTCTTCGAGCATCCTCAGATATAGAGAATAACCTATCTGTTTGATATGACCCGACTGGGCCTCTCCTATGATATTTCCTCCACCCCGTATCTCCAGGTCGTGAAACGCCAATACCGCTCCACTCCCCAGTTCGGAGTGGCTCTCGAGAGCCAGCAATCTTCGTCTGGCACTTTCGGACAATCTATCTCTATCTTCCACTACGAAGTGGCAATACCCCTCTTTTCCACCCCTTCCCACTCTGCCTCTGAGCTGATGGAGGTCGGCTATGCCGAAATTTTCCGCACCGTCGACTATCATCGTATTCGCATTCGGTAGATGGATTCCGGACTCCACTATAGAGGTACTCAGTAGCAAATCGTACTCTCCGGCTTCGAATTTCATCATCTCCTCTTCGGTATCTTTGGCGGATATCTTCGAGTGCAGAAGGGTCATTCTGAGATTGGGTACGATCTTTGAGAGCTCTTGGGCTTTCGACTCTATACCAGCGATGGAGTTATAGACATAAAAGATCTGCCCTCCTCTTCTGATCTCTCTGAGAATCGCCTCTTTGATTATCTTTGGATCATAACTTCTGACGAATGTCCTCACCCCGACCCTCTGAAGAGGCGGAGTCAGAATCTCACTGAAACTCTTGATACTGGAGAGTGCCATATTCAGCGATCTCGGAATCGGTGTAGCCGACATGGAGAGCATATGGAGGTCTATCGCCTTGAGCTTGAGAGACTCTTTCTGCTTCACTCCGAATTTGTGCTCTTCATCCACCACGACGAGAGCGAGATTTTTGAATACCGCTTTGAGGAGTGCGTGGGTACCGACGACTACATCGATATCTCCATCTTCGAGAGCGGACATGATCCTCCTCTTTTCTGCCGGAGTGGTATATCTGTCCACTTTGGCCACCTTTATATCCCACTGGGCGAATCTCTCTCTCAAAGAGCGGTAGTGCTGAGAGCTCAATAGAGTGGTAGGGACTATCATCATAGCCTGATATCCCCTCCTCACTACCGCGAAAATGGCATTCATAGCCACCTCCGTCTTGCCAAAACCGACATCGGCGCTCAAGAGCCTGTCCATAACCCTGCCGGATGCCATATCGGATAGAACGGCCTCTATGGCTTCGAGTTGATCTTCGGTATGTACGAAACCGGCATCGGATAGAAATTTCGCCTCTACCGCGGGGTCCCTCTCTATCACCACACCTCTCTTCAGGAGCCGTTTGGCCGAAAGCTCGACTATTTCCGAAGCGATAGCGAAGAGCTTTTCCCGCACTTTGCCCTTCAATCTCCTGAAACTCGCCTTTCCGAGCCTGTCGAGAGCCGGAAGCGTACCGCTGTCGGCCACATATCTATCTATCACTTCGAGATTCTCCACCGGCACCAGCAGAGTATCTTCGTTTTGATACTTCAGCACCACGAACTCCCGAAGAGCACCGAGTACATTTCTCTTCTCTATACCGACGAAGATACCTACACCATGCGTCTCGTGCACGACATATTCGCCGGTACGCATCTCGTCGAGTACGATAGAGGCTCTCTTCACCCTCCGTTTGGGACTCTCTCTGTTGAGAGATATGATGATCTCATCGGGACCCGATATGGAGATCACACCATCCATATAGACGAATCTCAACTTGTCGATATCTATCAGCTGACTCCCTCTCACGACGGATTCGTTGCGCGCGATCACCGTCACCCTCCTCTCCCCTCTCGCGGAGACGATGGCGTTTGGATCGATCACTTCGAGATCTCTATATCTTCGAGCCGAGGGGATGGAGGGCAGAGAGAGTCTGTCCATGGGGATATATCTATTCGGGTCGGACTCGTATATCTCTTCTACCTGGATAGTGACATCTTCGGCGATGACGGCATCGTACATATCGAGATAGTCGCGGGAGAGGTCGTCGAGATGCCAGAAACCCAGAGAGTCTATATCTTTGACGAAACTTTCATATCCACTCTCTTCGACACGATTTTGCAAAGATGCTCTCTCTTCGCTCGAGAGGGCCAGAAAAGCGGGCGATATCTCCACCTTCTCCAACTCTTCGGCACTTCTCTTCTGTGTATCGGGGTCGAATCGGCTGATACTCTCGACCTCTTCGTCGAAGAGGGAAATTCTCCAAGGCCTATCGGCCCCGGGAGAGAATATATCCACTATATCCCCCCTTATGGATACCTCTCCCGCCGTAGTGACTATATCTACGAAGTGGTATCCCCAGTCGTAGAGCCTCTCTTTCAGCCATCCCATATCCAACTCTCCGGCGAATTCGATTTCGAAGCTATCGAACAGACCGGGTGCGGGAAGTCCGAGAGTGGCCGTATGTACCGGCATCACCATGATCTTTTTTCCGTTATGGGAATGGTATGCGGAGAGAGCGGAAAAAATAGCCGAAATCTCTTCCGAATAACTTCTCAGGTCTTCACCGGTCGCAGCCCTGAGTTGGGGCAGTACGAAAGGTTCGATTCCGAGATACTCCGCGACCCAGCCAAGCCGTTTTGCCGACCTGTCGTCCGAAACGATGAATATATCCGGCAGTTTCGATACCGGAGTCTCCTTTAGATATTCGTATATATCGGCCTGATTCATACTCACCTTTCGGAAAAAGATTCGATAAATGCCTCTACGGTATAGAACGAGCCGAATACGAGATAGTTTTCATGCGAAAAGAGATTACCGTCGAAATAGTCCCATCTCAACCCTCTCTCCTCCGCATAACGGACGATTTCGGTTATATCCACACCTCTTTCGCTCGATATGGGAATGATTTCGATACGGCTCAACGACGGAGAGAGTATATCCAGTACCTCTTCGAAATCTTTGTCCGAGAGGGTGTTGTATATCAGTACGGTATCCTTCCGTATCACTTCGCTCAGTGCCATCGCCGCGAGAGGATTGTGTCCCACATCTACCCTGATATTCTCTCCCATAGGATAGTATCTGCCGAAAAGCTCCAGACTCTCCAACTCCGAAATATCGTACTTCATATCCACCATATCCAGAGCCATCACCGCAGTGAGAGCGTTCTCCGCGAGAAACGGGGGCCATCCCCTCCTTTCGCATATCTTTTCGAGCTCTTTTCCCAATCCGAAATCATCTATATCCTCTACGAAGAGGATATGTGTCTTCTTCTCATCGGCTATCTTTTCGGCGATACTTCTCACTTCTCGAAATGGCTGAGGTGCCACTATCGCCCTCTCTCTCATCGTCATCAGTTTCGTTTCGGCTATCTCCTCTATCGTATCCCCCAGAAAGGCCCTATGGTCTATACCTATCGGAGTGAAGATACTCAAAATTCTGTTTTCGCTCACTTCGGTGGCATCGTACTCCCCTCCCATACCGGCTTCGACGACAATCAGGTCGCACTCCTGAAAAAGTACGAGAGCCAATAGAGTCGTATATTCGAAATAGCTCAGACGACCGGATAACTCTTCGCCCAAAATCGAATGGAGTGACAGATGCGCCTCCTGGAGAGAGGTATCGTCCATATCCACTCCATCGAGCCAGAATCTCTCGTTTATACGCAAGATATGTGGAGATGTATAGTGCCCCACCCTCAATCCGCTTCGCCACGCCATATGCGCCACCATTCTGCCGGTAGAGCCCTTGCCGTTGGTACCGACGACATGGATGGTTTCCGGATGGGAGATTCTCTCTCTCAATACTCCATAAGCTTCGTGTATTCTGTCGTGGTCTATCTCTTTGTAGTATAGAGGTTTTCTCTCCAGAAATTCGGGGAGAGGAAGTGGATTCATCGGAGATACCCCTCCTGTGCGACATATGCGATAAATTCATCCATCGCCTTCTCTATACTGTATCGCATGGCCGCCTCTCTCGCGGCCGAAGATGTGAGTGAACTCGCCTTTATGCCGACATCTTCGCTCACATGTACCTTTTTGGTTCTTTTACCGCGACTCGTCTCCAATTCGAAGCGTATATCCGTCGTCACTCTGTATCTGGTCACATATCCGTTGTCATCCGTAGATAGAGAGGAGTATCCAAAACGGTAATCGGTCACGGTGACAGCGCTATCGGCATCCGCCCTTCGCAAGACCACATCTATATCGAAACGGTCTCTGAAGACTCTCGATATCTCTTCTCTGATGAAAATCCCGTTTCTCGGTTCGATTCCGCTCGGTTTCACCGATACATAGACCTTGTTTCCGAAAAGGCTTCTTCCATATCTCGATACAGGTTTGTAACCGCACCCCTCTATCGATATCAGAAGTACGATAGCCAGAAGTGCCGTATATACCCGCAGGAGACCCGGGCGACCGAAGGCTGAAACGGTTCTCATGAGGGCTTGACTACGAAGTTGACCAGTTTGCCGGGAACTACGATTTTTTTGATTATCGTCATTCCATCGAGCCATTTGGCGCCGGCTTGAGAAGCCATATCGGCTATCGTATCCTCATCGGCGTCCGAAGGCACCTCGACCTCCGCCCTTCTCTTGCCGTTTATACTCACGGCATATGTCACACTATCTCTCACAAATACCTCTTCGACTATCTCCAATTCGCCTGTGAGATTTCTCCTCTCGAACAACTCTTCACTCATCTGGGTGGCTATATGTGGCACTATGGGTTCGAGAAGCGCCAGGAGGATATATATACCTTCGCTCCAGACTCTGGCATCATCCTGTCTATCGAGAGCGTTCAGGGCTTCCATGACGGAAGCTATGAGGGTATTGAAAGAGAAACTCTTTTCGAATACATCTTCACTCTTCTTGAGAGCTTCGTACACCTTGGCTCTCGCCTCTTTCGATTCGGCACCGAGTTCAGAATGGTCTATTTCGGGCAGTGTGGAGTGCTCCACCTTCTCTCTTTTCGAATAGAGTCTCTTCAAGAACCTGTAGGCTCCCTCCACTCCGCTATCTTTCCACTCCAACTCTTTTTGAGGTGGAGCCGCGAATAGCATGAAGAGTCTGGCCGTATCCGCACCGTATCTATCGACTATGGCATCGGGATCGACCGTATTGCCTTTGGATTTGCTCATCTTGGCACCGTCTTTGAGTACCATTCCCTGAGTCAAAAGCTTCGAAAAAGGTTCGTCTATATCGTGATATCCGAGGTCTCTGAGCACTTTGGTGAAAAATCTGGCATAGAGGAGATGGAGAATGGCGTGCTCTATACCGCCTATATACTGATCCACCGGCATCCAGTAGGAGCTATCCTCTCTATCTATCCCCACCTCTTCCCATTTCGACGGCTCTACCGTATATCTGAACTGATACCAGCTGCTCTGTACGAATGTATCGAGAGTATCGGTCTCTCTCTTCGCATCCGCACCACAGACGGGACACTGGCACGAAATCCATTCGGTATGACTCTCGAGGGGATTTCCCTCTCCCGTTATCTCCACATCTTCCGGCAGAGTGATAGGCAGATTTTCTATCTTTTCGGGAACGAGTCCGCATTCGGGACAGTGTACGAACGGTATTGGAGCTCCCCAGTATCTCTGACGGCTGACACCCCAGTTTCTCAATTTATAGTTCACCTCTCTGGAGCCGATTCCCTCTTTTTCGAACATTTCCGATATGGCACTCACGGCTTCGGAGCTATCCATCCCGCTGAAACGACCGCTATCTACGAGTCTGCCTCTTCCGGTATATGGCAGGTCTCCCCCCTCTATCACCCTCTTGACTGGCAGAGAGTAGAGAGATGCGAATTCGTAATCCCTCTCATCGTGCGCAGGTACCGCCATAACGGCCCCTCCACCATAACCGGCCAGTACGAAGTTGGCCGTCCATACAGGTATCTCCTCTCCCGTGAGAGGGTGCACCACCGTGATACCGAGAGGATACCCCTCTTTCTGAGCCTGAGACCTCTCCCTCTCGCTCATATTCGCCATCTTCTCTATCTTCGAAGCCGTCTCGCTGTCGATCGTGGCACAACTCTCCACGATATGTCTGACTATCGGATGCTCCGGGGCCAGTGCGCTGTAGGTGACACCGTAGATCGTATCCGGTCGGGTCGTGAAGACTTCATAACCTTCGAAACGGTCTCCGAGAAGCTCTTTGGAGCTATCGGAGAGAGAGAAGAAAAACTTCAGCCCTTCGGATCTGCCTATCCAGTTTCTCTGCATCGTCAACACCTGCTGAGGCCATTTGCCTTCGAGACTCTCCAGGTCGTCGAGAAGCTCCTGCGCATACTTGACGATATCTATGTAGTAGCCCGGCATCTCTCTCTGCACGACGGGATTGTCACATCTCCAGCAACACCCCTCTTCGACCTGTTCGTTGGCCAGTACCGTATGACAGCTTTCGCACCAGTTGACGCTACTCATCTCCCGATACATCAGACCCTCTTCGAACATCCTGACGACGAACTCCTGCTCCCATCTCGTATATAGAGGGTCACAGGTCGCGAACTCCCTCTCCGAAGAGAACGAAAGCCCCAGAGCGGAGAGCTCCTTTCTCATATAGTCTATATTCTCGTATGTCCACTTTCCGGGATGCAGACCATGTTTGATCGCGGCGTTTTCGGCAGGCATTCCAAAAGCGTCCCACCCTATGGGATGGAGGACATTGTAGCCTTTGCGACGATAGTAGCGCGCCAGAGCGTCTCCGATAGCGTAGTTTCTCACATGTCCCATATGTATCCTGCCACTGGGATACGGAAACATACTCAAAATGTACTTTTTGGGGATATCTTTGCTTTCGAGAGGTTCGAACGCCCTCTCCTCTTCCCATCTTTTCTGCCATAGAGGCTCGATCTCTTTAGGGTTGTAACTCACGATATTTCTCCGTTTCTGGATATATGGATAGTCGTGATTATATCGAAGATGGGATTAATCCCTACGGGGAGGGGGAGAATCCCCGTAGTGTAGCGGAGAGAACTCTATCTCAGTGCGGGACCGCAGGCGGAACCGTTTTCGAGCATTCCTATCTCTACGATTCTATTGTCCATATCCGTTCGTATGATGAGTCTGCACATAGATGCCATTCCGTCGTCGTATCTGCTGACGCCGACTCCGGCTATATCGGACCTCCAATACTGCAGAGTCCCACCGTCAGGAAGTTTTTCCCACTTGAAAGATGGCCCGTTGTTCATCGAAAACGCCATCCATCTCTTGCCTATGTACGAGCTCGATACGGGTTTGGCGTTTCTCATCATATCCTGCAATTCGGACGCAGTGGCGCTGGAGCAGGTGATACCCATCGCCACTATCGCCAAATACGAAATCTTTCTCACAATCGCCATATTCATCTCCTCGGTCAGACGGTCTTGCTGAAACTTTTGCGGTTTCCGGCATACTTGGCCATATAGGCATCGAACGGCATAGCTATATTTCTTATCAATAGAGTACCTGTAGGATTGACATCCACCCGTTTGTCCGATATCTCCAGCAGTCCGGCCTCTTCGAACTCTCTCAACCCATCCAGCGCTTCGGAAAAGTAGTCGGTGAAGGATATACCGAACTCCTTTTCGACTCTCTCTATATCTATGGAAAAATTCGCCATCAGCTCCATGATGACAGATTTTCTCAATCTGTCGTCATCATCGAGCTCCACTCCCCTCTCGTAGGGCAGTCTGCCTTCGTCTATGGCTTTTTCGTACTCTCTCATATCTTTGTGGTTCTGGGCGTAGTATCTCTCACCCTCTCCGATACTCGTCAGACCGACTCCTATCAGATTGGCTCCGCCTCTGGTCGTGTATCCCTGGAAATTTCTATGCAGTTCACCCTTCTCCATAGCTTCGAAAAGCTCATCTTCCGGTTTCGCGAAGTGGTCCATACCGATCATCCTGTACCCTTCGGATGTGAGATAGTCGATAGTATATTTCAGTATGGCGAGTTTCACATCGGGAGCGGGAATCGTCGTCTCGTCGAATTTCCTCATAGTCTTCTTGAGCCACGGGACATGAGCGTAGTTGAATACCGCGAGTCTGTCCGGGTCCAGAGAGCGAGCCATCTTCAGAGTCTCCTTGAAACTCTCCAGAGTCTGATAGGGCAATCCATATATCAGATCGGTATTTATCGACTCTATATCGTATCTGCGCGCCAGTTCCACCGCTCGGGCGGTGATATCGTAGGGCTGTATCCTGTGTATCTCCTTCTGAACCGTCGGATCGAAATCCTGCACACCGAAACTGATACGGTTGAAACCGTGGCTGGAAAAGACCTTCATCTGATCTTCGTTGAAAAATCTCGGGTCTATCTCCACACTCGTCTCGGCCCTGTCGCTCCAGTTGGGAAAGAGACCCTTGAGATGTGTCATGATCTCATCCAGTTCGAACGCTTTATAAAAGGTAGGGGTTCCGCCACCGAAGTGAAACTGCACTACTTCACGCTTCGTATCCAGATGATCGGCGAGAATATCCATCTCCCTCTTCAGATAATCGACATATCTGCTCAACTTCTCCTCTTTGGAGGTGAATACCACATTGCATCCGCAAAAATAGCACGCACTACGGCAAAAGGGGAGGTGTATATATATACTCAATGGCCCTTTTTCGTCTTCGAGATACTTCAGATAACTATCGTATGAGAACTTTTCGTCGAACTCCAGAGCCGTGGGATAGCTGGTATATCTGGGCCCCGGTCTGCTGTAACGGCTGAACTTTTCGAGATCTATCTCTCCAACACTCCCGATATCGCTCATATGGAGTCCCCTTTCCCATCATCTCTATGTCTGTCGAGCCAGACCATGATACCCTTTTGGGCGTGGAGTCTGTTTTCGGCTTCGTCGAATATCACATCGGCATACTTTTCGAATACCTCTTCGCTCACTTCGAAACCTCTATACGCGGGCAGACAGTGGAGGAAGATGGCATCTTCCCGAGCGAGGGACATCATATCGCTATCGACCATGAAGCCTTCGAAATCCTTCACCCTCTTCTCTTTCTCATCCTCCTGCCCCATAGACACCCATGTATCGGTCGTGACCACATCGCACCCCTTCACCGCTTCTCTCGGATCTTCGCCTATGGAGATCACTCCTCCATATATGGAAGCGAGCTCCTTGGCCCTTTCGACCACGCTACTGTCACAGGCGTATCCGGCCGGTGTCGCCACCCTGAGTTCGAAGCCCATGATGGCGGCCAGATAGAGCCACGAGTGTGCCATATTGTTTCCATCTCCGACATACGCGACGACGGGATTCTCCTTGCCGTGCTCTATCATCGTCAGATAGTCCGCCATCAGCTGAACCGGATGATAACTATCCGTCAGACCGTTCACGACCGGCGCTTCGGAGTATCTGGCGAACTCTTCGAGACCCGACTGGGCATATGTCCTGATCATCACCATATCCGCCATTCTGCCTATCACCCGCGCGGTATCCTTCAGAGGCTCTCCCCGCCCCAGCTGGATATCTCTGGAAGAGAGGAAAAGCCCCATACCTCCGAGCTGATAGATACCGGTCTCGAAACTGACTCTCGTTCTCGTGGAGCTCTTTTCGAATATCATCGCGAGAACCCTGTTTTTCATATAGGGTACGAACTCCCCCGAAAGCGTCTCTCTTTTGATCCTGATGGAGAGTTCTATCATCTCTCTCAATTCATCCCGACTGAAGTCGGCCAGTGTCAAAAAGTGTCTCATACCACTCTCCCCAGTGAAACTGACGGTTCCACATATGAAATATTCCGCGTATCGCATATCCGCGGAGACGAAAAAAGCAATTCTACCATAAAGATAACGATTATGGTATAAAGTGAAATTATAGAGTTCAATTCACTGCGAATATACGCTATCGTGACCGCCGACGGGTGCCGGCGGAGTGAAGTCCCGCGCTATACCGCGCCTTCGTCTATCATGGCATCCGCCACACGCCTGAATCCGGCTATATTGGCTCCATCGACCAGATTCCCATCTCTGCCGAACTCCGACGCCGTCGCGTCGGCCGTATCGAAGATATTTTTCATGATACCGTAGAGTCTGGTATCCACCTCGGTGAAACTCCACCTCTGCATACTGGCGTTTTGCGCCATCTCGAGCTGACTCACCGCGACACCTCCGGCATTCGCCGCCTTCGCCGGACCGAAGAGCACACCATTTCCCATCAGATACTCCACCGCTTCGGGAGTACATGGCATATTGGCCCCTTCGTTTACGAGAATACATCCGTTTTTGACCAGATTTTTGGCATCCACCAGAGTCAATTCGTTCTGTGTCGCACTCGGGAACGCGATATCGCACGGAATACTCCAGACCGCATGACCTCCTGCGGGATACTTGTGCAGAGGTATATACTGGGAGTCGGCATGAATCTCGGCATACTTCTCCAGAGACTCTCTACCGACCTCCTTGACCGCCTTGAGTGTATTTATATCTATACCGCTGGGATGGTATATCGTACCTTTACTGTCACTGCATGTCACAGGAATGGCACCCATACTCAAAAGTTTTTCGATCGTGTAGGTGGCGACATTACCGGCCCCCGACACCACACATCTTTTGCCTTTTATCTCTTTTTGATACTTGTTCAGAATATGCTCGGCGAAATAGACCGAACCGTAACCGGTAGCCTCTTTTCTACCGAGAGAGCCTCCCCATCCTATACCTTTTCCCGTGACGATACCTTCGAAATTGGCCGTGAGAAGTTTATACTGTCCGAAGAGATATCCTATCTCTCTCGCCCCCACTCCGATATCTCCGGCGGGTACATCTCTCGTCTCTCCGATATGGCGGTAGAGTTCATTCATGTACGCCTGACAGAACCTCATCACCTCGTTGTCGCTCTTTCCTTTGGGGTTGAAGTTGCTTCCGCCTTTTCCTCCCCCTATCTGCAATCCCGTAAGTGCGTTTTTGAATATCTGTTCGAAGCCGAGAAATTTGACTATACCGAGTGTGACGGAGGGGTGGAATCTCAATCCCCCCTTGTATGGCCCGAGCGCGGAGTTGAACTGTACTCTGTAGCCGATATTGGTCATATATCTGCCCATATCGTCTATCCAGGTCACCCTGAATATGATCGTTCTCTCCGGCAGGATAATTCTCTCGAGAATACTGTTTTCCATATATTTGCTCTCTTCGTCCAGAAGAGGGGCGAGAGAGTCGAAAACTTCTGTCGCCGCCTGATAGAACTCATCCTGTCCGGGTGATATATACTGTATCTGTTTAAGTATCTTGCCGGTGTACTCTTTCGCATTCATAAGTCGGACTCCTTCACTTTGCGGAAAGTATTTCCGCCGCCTCTTTGGCGTGATAGGTTATGATGATATCCGCTCCGGCCCTCTTGAAGCCCAATAGAGTCTCCATCATAACCCTCTCGTAATCTATCACTCCCGCTTTCGCCGCCATTTTGAGCATGGAGTACTCACCGCTGACATTGTAGACGGCCAGAGGCAGTCTGGTGGCATCCCTTATCTCTCTGACGATATCCAGATAGGCGAGTGCCGGTTTGACCATCAGGATATCCGCACCCTCTCTCTCGTCTTCGATACTCTCATCCACAGCTTCCCTGCGGTTGGCGGGATTCATCTGATAGCTCCTTCTATCCCCGAAACTCGGCGCACTTTCGGCCACATCCCTGAACGGACCGTAGTATGCGCTGGCGAACTTCGTGGAGTAGCTCATGATGGGCAGATGTGTATAGTGGGCTTTGTCCAGCGCATCTCTGATAGCTTTTATCATCCCGTCCATCATACCGCTTGGAGCTATCATATCCGCCCCGGCCCTCGCATGCACTATCGCCTGTTTTCCGAGATTGACGAGAGTCGTATCGTTGTCCACCGTCTCGAGTACGGGGTCGAGAACTCCGCAATGCCCATGATCGGTATATTCGCAAAAACAGAGATCGGTCACGACGAACATATCCGGATGGGCTCTTTTTATCTCCCTGATGGCGGTAGCTATGATACCGTGGTCACACAGAGCGTCACTCCCGACACTATCTTTGATATCAGGAATACCGAAGAGTATCACCGCCCCGATTCCGAGCTCCTTGAGTAGGTCGCACTCCTTTACCGCTTCGTCTATACTCATCTGATAGACTCCAGGCATCGAAGCGACTTCGTTCCGTATCCCTTCGCCGCTTCTGACGAACAGTGGATATATGAAATCCTCCACACCCAACCGGGTCTCCTGTAACATATCTCTCAATACCGGAGACAATCTTCTCCGTCGAAATCGGGTGAACATGGTGAAAGCTCCTTTGCTTTTGTCGTAGAGGCTTATTGTACTCTCTGATTACTTAAAACGATTCCATGACGAATCTTCACTTCCGGACTCCTCTTTTTGGAGGATATACGATTTTGAGTATAATTCCGGCATGAAACATATAGAGATATCCAATATCGCCAAACTGCCTACGAAATACGGTATTTTCAACATTCAGGCTTTCAAAGAGGGGGAGAAGGAGCATCTGGCTCTATTCACCGACCCGATGCCCGAAATACCTCTCGTGAGAGTACACTCCGAATGTCTGACCGGAGATGTGATGGGTTCGGTCAAGTGTGACTGCGGTGAACAGCTGGCCTATGCGCTGAAAAAGATCGCCGAAGAGGGGGGAATGGTGATATACCACCGCCAGGAGGGCAGGAATATAGGTCTTTTGAACAAAGTGAACGCATACGCTCTGCAGGACAGGGGTTACGATACCGTAGAGGCGAACCACCAGCTCGGCTTCGCGGCGGACGAGAGGACATACGATATCGTCCTGACGATACTCGAACACTTCAAAATATCGAAAATCAGACTCCTCACCAACAATCCCTCCAAACTGGAGTCCCTGAAGAGTATAGATATAGTCGAAAGGGTTCCTATCAGGATAGACCCCAACCCTTTCAACGAAAAGTATCTCAAAACGAAGAGAGACCAGATGGGACATCTGCTGTGAGCGGTGCGGATATCTCTACCGTCCTGGGAGATATGGGGCTCTCTCCCGATGCCGGAGAACTCGACAGTTTCGAAAAGTATGCGGACCTGCTATCAGAGTGGGGAAAGGTACACAACCTCACCGGAGACCTCGATAGAGAGAGAATATATGAAAATATCGCCGACTCACTCTATCCCGTCTCTTTCGTCCCTGAACCGGAATCCATGATAGATATAGGGAGTGGAGCCGGATTTCCGGGACTCGTACTGGCGATACACTGGAGAGGGTGCGGCAGAGTCGTACTGTGCGAACCCAGAGCCAAAAGAGCTTCGTTTTTGAGATATGCGGTTATAGAGCTGGGGCTCGAAAGTGTCGAAGTGGCCAGAAAGAGGGTCGAGGATCTCAAGAGCGCTCCATTCGGGCTCATATGCTCCAGAGCGGTGACCGAAACCTCCACACTCTTCTCCATCGCGGGACATCTCGCAGATGAGAAGAGCTCGTTTCTGCTATACAAAGGGAGCCGTCTCGACAGGGAGCTGAAAAAAAGCGGTAGCGAATCCGACTGCCTTATCCACTCCAGAGGAGCGAGAAACTATCTCTACTGCCCTGCGACGGATAAATGAGTTCCGTTTACGGATATCCATTCGCGCAGATACCGTTTTTGTGTTATCATATCGTAGTAATCGTGTAAAAGGTTTTTCATGTTTTTAAAATTGATCGTATTTGGAGTGATCGCCTATTTTATCTACAAGTCACTGGGCGGTAAGGTGAATCTGCCGGGACGGAATGCAAAAGAGACTCCTCCCAAAGAGGCCGGTGAAGATGCCGACACTCTCGTCGAATGTGAAGTGTGCTCCACATTCGTGACGGCGAAAGATGCCATATACTACAAAGGCAGATACTACTGTTCCGCAGAGTGCCTTGAAAAATCAAAAGGAGCTTGAAATGTTGTTGTTCGGACACCCATGGGTGGAGAGTCGTTTCTTCGCCAAAGTCTTTTCGATAGAAGAGATCAAATCTACGGAGCCGAAAGATATAGTGCTTCTCGAACCTCTGAATGTATCCATAGAGTTGGCCCGCTACTGCCATGAGAACGATATCGAGTTCGCGGTAAGTGTGGGAAGCATACACGAAGCCATCGTGACCAACGCTCTCGGAGCGGGATATATACTGGCACAGTTCGAGATGGCTATCGCACTGCAGAAGGTGGCAGACGAATATATGTTCGACACCCGTGTTCTGGTACTCGTGGAGAGTGAAAAGGCGATAGAGTCCATGGCACGCTTCGGGATAGACGGAGTGGTCTTCCCCAAGGCGATCAAACATTGAGAGGATAGATAGCCTCTCAGCTATCCAGAAGCAGAAGTTTCAATATAGCCATTCTCACGAAGACTCCGTTTTTCACCTGATCCAGGACGAGAGAACGGGAGTCGGAGAGTATCTCGTCGCTGATGTCGATATTGCGCATCACCGGTCCCGGATGCATAACGGCTATATCTTTCTCACCGAGAAGATCCGAAGTGATGCAGTATCGGCGGGCATACTCTTCATAGTTTTCGAATATCGGTTTTTTGTGTCTTTCGAGCTGGGCACGCAGACTCATGATGGCATCTACCTCCCCTACGACATCTTCGAGCGAATCGTATCTCGGCAGATCCGTATCGGGCATGAATGGTTCGGGTGCCACGAGAGAGATATCCATACCCACCCTTCGAAAGAGTCTGATATCGCTCGCCGCGACTCTCGAATTGACGATATCT